>WNGO01000043.1_pt1 | contig 71069 bp, 33 predicted proteins | sample 5400511 | NCBI WGS metagenome assembly WNGO01 (sample SAMN13153380, study PRJNA577476) | soil metagenome | isolation source: 20 cm soil or saprolite under Garry oak tree replicate 2 | place: USA:California | collected 2016-06-15 | reverse complement strand
AAATAGAATTTATAATTATATTTTTATAATTAAGGTAGTAATATTTGATTTTTAACTAAAGTGATTTGTTTTATATAACTAGCTTTAGTTTATTAGATATTAGCAAGGAGTTAAAAAATGGGAAATTTTAAATATAAATTAAATATAATATTTATTAAATTAAAATTTTTTTAATTTTTTTTACTTAATTTAGTTATATACATTCTAACTACTTGTTGTAAAGTATATTGAGGTAATAAATATTTAGAGAATAAAAAGATTAAAATAAATAAGATTAAAAAAGATATTACTATTTGATTAAAAAAATAAAAAGGTATTAATTGTGGCATTGATTTTGGTTTTATGTTTTGAATTGAATTGATTTATTGGCCCAAGTGAGCAAAGACCGTTATCTCTGCTTATTTTTATTTTAACTTTTAGTGTTTATATTTTATTTTAATATTATATATTACTTATTTATATTATTTTGGTTATATTTGTTTTATTTGATTTTTATATTAATTATTACTTTTTTATTTTGATTTTTTTTTAATAATTATTTTTATTTTATATAATATCGAAGCAAATATAATTTATAAGTTATATTAAGCTTATATAACCTTAAGTTTAACTAATTTGCCAATTAGATAATTAAGCTAATAGACAGTTAGCGTAACTTACTTTAAAATGTAGTAAACTACCGGAAGGTTATATTATAAATGAGAATTATAGGGTATCTAAAATTAAGAGTAATATTGAAACTAGAATATTAAAGAATATATTAACTATATATAACATTTCTCAGAAAAAGAGAGTTAAAAATTTGTATTTATATTATTAACTAATTTCTACTTTTAATTTAGTATAAATTTTAAATAACAAAATAAATAACAGAATAAATAAATAATAGAAAAAATAAATAATTAAATTAATAAATAACAAATTAAATAAATAAATAATTAAATAAATAAATAATTAAATAAATAAATAATTAAATAAATAATTAAATAAATAAATAATTAAATCTTACTAAAATTTTATAAAAAAAATAAATATATAATCAATATATAAATGTTTTAGTAGCCATCTTATTATTAAATAAACTAGTAGGCATTTAATAACTTCAATAAACTTTTGTTATAGTATTAATATCAAAATTTTGATTTTGTTTTTAATAATATTTAACGATCCTTATCAGAATTGAACTGATCCTAGCTCATTGAAAGAGAGCTGTACGAACCACTATACTAAAGGATCTTTTATTAAGATTTTATAAATAGCGAGATTAGGAATCGAACCCAATCTAACAGTTCATGAGACTATTGTGCAAACCATTACACTATCTCGCTTAATACTGAACATAAACTAAAATGAAAACTATAATATATATTCTTATATAATATTATTATAATACATATACTAGTATATTATATTATGAAAGATTTAAATTTATAGAATAATTCAGTATATTTTACGCTATCGTTGTAGACGATATACGAACAAAGAGACTCGAACTCTTAAGGAATCACTTCCACTCCTGCTTAAGAGGAGATTGTTTACCAAATTTCAACATGTTCGCTATATTTAATAAAAATTTTATTTTAATTTAATTTAATTTAATTTATATTTGTTAGGATATCCTTACTACTCTTATTCTTCTTCTTTTAAAAATATAATTATAAAATTTACAAACTTAAATATTATAACAAATAAAACTATAAAAATATCTGCATCATTACCTAATCCAAATAATAAAATATTTAATAACTATTACCTTCAAAATTAAATGAATATATTTCCAAATAAAATACTAATATATATATATTTTATGTTACTAGTAAATAGTATACTATAAATATAAATATAAATATAAATATAAATATAATTATAATTATAAATATTAATAAATCAAAATTTGCTTCGCTATAGAAATATTCATTTAATTTTGAATTTACTTTTTTTTATAGGCTTCGCAAATTTTTTAAGAATAAATAAATAAAAAAGCTTCGCTATGAAAAAACATTTTAGGTCTTAAAGAGATTTGAACCCTTGTAAAAAGTATTAACAGTACTTCGCTTAAACCACTCAGCCATAAGACCTTATATTTTGCTAGTTATATTTATATAGTAAACATCACCTAATTATAGTTATTATTTATTATTAGGTGACTTTGCTAACGAAAAAAACTAGTAAATTTATTTTTTTATAGTATTATTAAATTTATGGTAGGCGTGACTCGAACACGCTACATACTTCTTCCCAAAAAAAGCGACCAGCCAGTTTGTCTTCTACCATGCTTCAATTATTATTATTAATTATTAATTTATATTTTATGACTATTTCTAGTTTTGTTACTTTCTATTAACTTTATAGCATCGTAATAAACTATATCGACTTGTAATAAGCTTCGCTACAAATTACTTTGAAGCAAGAATATTTCGCTATAAAATATTTTATATTTTATATTTTATATTTTATTTTTTTATATAAAAAATATGCTTCGCTATAAATAATTGTCTCTAATATATTACAAATATAATTAATTTTTAATTTAATTTTAATATTACAATAAGCAAAAAACAAGAAAAAAAATTTTTTTTTTAAAGATGTTTTGTTGTAACGGGCACTGTGAGATTCGAACTCACGACTTTTTAAAAAGTAATCGTTTTCAAGACGAACGCCTTAAACCAGACTCGACCAAGTACCCTTATATATCTCCTTTTATATTTTATATTTTATATTTTATATTTTATATTTTATATTTTATATTTTATATTTATTTTTTTAATTATAAAGCATTTTATATATAAAATCAATAATAATTATTAACTATGTAGGATATAGTGTTTATTTTTAATTAGTTAAGAAATATAATTTATATTTTTATATTTTTATTGCGAAGCTATACTATTAATAGTATAAATTTTTCTACCTTGCTATAATGTAAATTGTTAAGAAGAAAGTTAGCAAAGTTAATGTTATATAAATAATATTAATAATATATAAATTTTTATATAAGATTATAAACTTATTTATTTTGAATTTGAATTTAAACTATAGTATAATATACATTAATATTTAATATTTTAATAACAATGAGAAATAAATTAAGATAAATTGAGTTACTTTATTGATTATTGATTATTGATTATTGATTATTGATTATTGATTATTGATTATTGATTATTGATTATTTAGCGAAACATAAAAAAATATAAATTTATATTTATATTTATATTTATAATTATATTTATATTTATATTTATATTTATAATTATATTTATATTTCTAATTATAATTAAAATTATAATTATATTTATATTTATATCGAAGCAAATTATTTATAAGATAAAATAAGACCTAAGGGAATTGAACCCTTATAATATCCATTATGAGCGAATTGCATTAACCGTTATGCTAAGGTCTTAAACAATATTATATTTTTAATATTATTAGTATAAAAATTTATACTATAAATAATTATAATATTAATAGTAGGATAGAAATTTTGCTTCACTACTATTTTAAATAAATATTTAATAACTTAATTTTTACTATTTTAATACCGTAGTTTACAATTAAATTAAGTATTATATTAATTATAAAATAATATATTAGATAATATTTTTATATGAGCAGTAAAGGAATCGAACCTTTTACGGTTGTAAACCAATTCTTTTACAGAGAACCACCATTACCAATCGGATCACCTGCCCTTATATCTTTATATTATAAAAGCTAGCTTGCTTCGCTATAAATAAAATTAATATAATTATTATATAACATTAACTTTGCTAACTTTCTAGATAATAATATTTCATATAATTATAATAAAATATAATTATAATATAAACTCTTTTAAAGAAAAATTTTTATTTTTTTAAATTATCTAATGGCCAGATTATAATTATATAACTTGCCGACCTGGTTATAAATGTAGTTTATTTTTTAGCTATTTGATATTTAATGGTAAGTTAACTAGTTGAATAATTTATAAAATAAAAGTTGCTTCACGATTAGTAAAATTTTAATCTATTTGCTTCTCTATAAATTAATTAATAATTATAAATAAAAACACTATATTTTGATATTTTGATATTTTGATATTTTGATATTTTGATATTTCGATATTTTGATATTTTGATATTTTGATATTTTGATATTTTGATATTTTGATATTTTGATATTTTGATATTTTGATATTTTGATATTTTTAACTAAAACGATAGTAAGTTAGCTTCATTAATAATTTAACATAAAAAAAATATGGTAATAGGAAATAAACAAATTATATAATAATTGCTTCACTATAAATGACAACTTAAAAACACAAATAATATTATTATTATACTATCTGGATATATTATTTATATTATAAATAGTCTTTTTATTCGGAGATATCTATAGATTTAATGTTAGTATAAATTATTTGTATTATTTTATTAATTTAAATTAAAATTTTTATTTTATATTTTGATTTTATTTATTTGAGAACACTTGGACTTGAACCAAAACTTTCCCCTTAAAAGGGGGACACTCCACCACTCGAGTTCTGCTCCCTAATTATTATTAATAACTATCATTAGTTAGCTATCCTTTTATAATAAAATACAAAAATAGGATGAAAATAAAAATAGAATAGTTTTTATATTATATTTATATTTTTTACCAACAAATTATTTATATTTATATTTATATTTATATTTATATTTAAATTAATATTTATATTTAGAATAAAGAATTATTCGCTATATAGTATTAAATAATTTTAATATCTTACTAGAAAATTTAATTATATATAATGAACTGAGTTGACCAGATTCGAACTGATATTAGCCATTACCAAAAAATGGTGTTTTGCCAGATTAAACTACAACTCATAAACAATAGTAATTATTATATATCTATCATACTACAGATTTTATTTGTGTTTTATATTTTTAAATAGAAAATAGTAAGAATTAGATAACTAGTTGAAGCTATATTTGTTACTTATTTCTGTGTTATTTTTTATTATTTTGATTTTTATGTAATTAACTAATTCTAATTATAATTCTAATTCTAATTCTAATTCTAATTTTAATTTATTTATTACTATTATTTACTAGATTAATTGTAAATAACTAATTAAGTAAACGAAGCAATTAACAACAAACCAATAATAATAAAGCGGAGCAAATAACAAGTTAAAAAACAATTAAATATATAAAAAGCTTCACTATAAAAATATATCTGTAATTTAAGCCGAAAACTGGAATTGAACCAATATTTCAATCTTACAAGGATAACGTTTTAACCATTTAAACTATTTCGGCTATTTAGATTATATAAATATTATTAAGTTAAAAAAATATATTTAATAAGTTAAATAGTATATTAAATTTATATTTATTTATTTTTTGATTTTGCCTAATTTACTTTCTTTTAACTTAATATATAAAATAACTTAATTTAATTTAGTTTAGTTATAAAAAAAACTAAAGTATAAAATATCTAAATAGTAGATAGATAAGTAATTTTAAATTTTGCCTCGGGAGAGAATTGAACTCCCATATCTATATCTTCAGTATAGCGCTTTGACCACTAAGCAACCGAGGCTATAAAAAACAAATAAATTTTATTAGCTAGAATGAACAAATAAATATATTATTTTATATAATACTATAATAAATTATTATTATATATATGTTAATATACTAGAAAAAGAATATAAAATTAGATATATAAATTTTTAATATAAATTATTAAATAAAAATTTAAACAAAATAACATTTTATATTATTAATATAATTTAATTAAAGATAGATAGCGGTAATTAATTTTACTTACTAAACTAGAAGTTGGCAAATTAGAATACTACTATAAATTATTTTATATTTATGGAGAAAGATAGATTTGAACTATCATATTTGTAATGCAAATACAACTGATTACCATTATCAGATTCCCCCTTATTATTTAGTATTTAGTATTTAGTAGGTTTCTTTTTATATTTAATATATAAATATTTTATATAATTTTTATTATAATTATTATTTTTATTATAACGGAGCTAAGGTTATTATAGATTTAAGAATTTATTTTTTATTTTTAATAAAACAATATATATATCTGTCTCTTTTATTCCTATTTGTATTTTTTGGTTTATCTTTTGTTTAATCTTTATTGTTATTTTATTAATAACATAATTATATTATTTATATAATTCAAAGAATTAAAAATATTTAATAATAATATTTGCTAGCTAAATATTTGCTTCGCAAATAAATATATTATTAATATTTTTGGAGATATAAGCCGAAAGAAGGAATCGAACCTACTTTTTACCGTCATGAATGGTAAGTTTTAACCATTTAAACTATTTCAGCTAAATTTTATTTATTATTTAAAAAATAATTTATTAGTTTACTAGTAAGCTTCTCTAACAATTATAAAATAAAAAAGTAAATTATGAATATTTCTAAATTAAAAAATAAATAATATATTTGGATATTAAAATTTAATACTTTTTTTTAATATAATAATATATATTAATATATAATGATATATTATATTATCTAAAAATAGATAAGAATCTTTTTAAACATTTAATTTTACTAGTGAGGCTTTAAATTAGTAATTATTTAATATTAATTTTTAAAGATAAAGGCAAGGGTGGGGTAGCAAAATTTAATTTAAACCAGTCTGCGAAACTGAAGCAAAAGAAAACTTATTAAATAAAAAATACAAATAAATTTTCTAGCTAATTAATTAAGAGTTAGAATAATCTATGAAACTAAATAAGTATATTATTGTTTTTAAATGTTATTAATACTATAAAATATTAATTATATAAAATAAATATAATAAAAAATAAGTATCGAATCAAATACTATATTTGAATATATACAATATTCTGATCGATTAATTAAATATTTTTATAAATATAATTTAATTTTAAAATTTTAATTTAATTTATAAATTTATAATACTCCAAATATTTAATTTATAATTAATTGTGAAGTTAAAACTTCACTATAAAAATAATAATAAAATGAGAGTATTTATACTGTAATATCTAAATATTAATAAGTTAAGATATAGGAATTAAATTTTAAAAACTTTTAAATAAAAATAAAAATAAAAATAATAATAAAAATAAATAAATAATAATTAAAAAATAATATTTAATATTTAATATTAAAAATCTAATAAATAATAACATACTTAAGTGTTTGATTTTTTAGATTTAATTTGAATTTAGATTTAAAAGTTAAAATATACTGTACTTAATATTTGTTATTTTCCACAAAATTAATTTTGTTTGATATTTTTATATATCTTTAATTAACCTAGAACCTGCCTTAATTTTATTTCTATATCATACCATCAATATTTGGAGATAATATATTATTATATACTCAATTATATTTTATTTTTTTTTAATAGTAAATTATAAAAATAATATAAAATATATAGTACTATATTTTATTTGATTATTATTTAAAATTCAAGAAATATTATCATTTTAATCATAAAATTTTTTATATAAACTATCAAAATATATATTTTATATACTATCAAAATATATATGGAATGATCTAATTTATTATTTTAAATTTTAAATATAAAAATAAAATTACAGAATTAGATATCTTAACTCTTCTTTTAATTATATTATATTAGATTAGATTAAATTAGATTATCGGTTTGGAGAGTAATCATATAGGATTTAAAAAGTAACATTATATTTAATAATGAAGTAAGCAAAATATTATATTAAAATTTTATTTATAATTTCTTGATATCAGTAATAAACTTCACTAGCAAAATATAAATAAAAAATAAAATAAAAATAAAAAAGAAAGATATTAATTATATTTTTAGTGATGATATTGCAGCAACTAAAAATTATTTGAATATATAACTTGCTTCGCTAAAATTTTTTATTATATTATATTATATTATATTATATTATATTAGATTATATTATATTATATATTGGACAGGAGAAGCTGTATCTAGAAAAGTTTATTATAATTCATTAAGAAAATATGAAGATTTTATAAGGTCACCATTTTATCTAAAGAAACAAATCAACTTATAGCAATTAATAAAAAAATAAAATATTAGAAAAAAATTAATTAATTTTATGAATATAAAACAGAATCAATATATTTATATGCTTTAAATAAACTAAATATAAAAATTATAAATCTTTAAATAATATTTAAACTTTAATACATACAATTCAAATATTAATTTTATAGCGAAGCAACTTAATTTTAATTTAATATGATTGATAGATTTGTATTTGAATTATGTAAAGAAATTACTTTGCTTACGTACCCTCAGTATAGGTTATAATAATAGAATTCCATATTATTATAAAAATTTCATGTTTATAAAATAAAAAATTCTCTTCTTCAGCGAGAGAAAATTAGTATTATAATTATTATAATTATAGTTAATAACTTATAAATATTAAATGTTAAAAATTAGTTAAGATTATTATTAATGGATTATCAATTATTTCTTATGGTTCTATTTGATTGTTTGTACCTTGATTTGTTATATTTTAATTTTTATTTTTTAATTTATTTAATTGTTTTGTTTTTATTTTTATTGGGAACTTATTTTACATTGAAAGTATTTAAGGTATTAATTTGTTATTTACCAAGAGAAATTTTGACATTAATTTAATTGATTACTTCTGCTTTATTTTTTATAGTCACTAATATAGTTCCAATACCTTTATTTACAATTATAATTGAAAATAGTTTGAGTTAGCCATAACATTAATCTTTTAAGTATTGGTAATTATTTACTAATTTGAATTTGAAAAATCAATTTTCCCAACGTTCCAACAACAACACCAGTAACTATATAAGTTGCTATATTTGCTATAGTTTTTAGATATTCAACTAATTCTTTTTACTATATTTATACTTTCATTAGAACTATGTACTTTAAATTTCGCCAATAAATCCAAATCAACTAAACTAATAAAAACAAAAAAAGAAATAAAATTTATATAAAATAAAATTAAAAATAAAATTAAAATTAAAAAAATAGAATATACACTGAGCACGATTATATTCAATAATTTAAAAATATATGGGATATAATATTACAGACTAATGAATAAATTACATAAATTTAAATTATCAATTATAGAAATAACAAATAATTAAATACACTGATCATAATAAGGGAGATAATTTTATACGAGTAAAGAGACTTGAACTCTTACAATTAAAAATAAATTATGAGTTCCTAAGACTCACCCGGCTACCATTTTCGGCATACTCGTTTCTATTTATCTTTTAGTTATAAATAAAAATAATTATTTTTATAAAAAGCTATATCTTCGAGCTTCCTAGCTTGGTGGTTTTGTTACCTTACTACAAGTCGGTTTACTATTTAATTAATAAATATAAATAGTTAGTTGCTTCGCTAGTTAAAATATAAAATATAAAATATAAAATATGTGGGTTTATTATAATGATTCTATATTTGGATATATTTTATTTTACTAGCAAATGAATATTTAACTAATCTAAAAAACAGTATTTTTCTTTTTTTTTTAGCTACATTGAATTAGTATATAATTTTATGTTGGAAATGTTTATATTTAGTAGCGAAGAAAATATAATAATAATTAATATATTTATAGCAAAAGTAAGGTAGCAAATATATTATACACTAAATTAATTTATTTTTAGATATTTTTGCTTCTAACTTTGTAATTAAAATTTTAGATTATCTTAATTTAAATACCAATACTTATATTTATAGCACATTTTATATTAATATATATTAATAGGTATTTATTATATAGATATTTATATTAATATAATATCTATATAATTGTTACTACTTAAATTTTATGTTTTTGTTTATGTTTATATTTAAATTTATATTTTTGTTTGTGTTTATGTTTCTTTTAAAATTAACATATAATATATTAAATAAAAATTATAATTAAATTCTAATTATATTTTATAGCTTACTCTAGTTATAATAATAATAATAATAATAATAATAATAATAGTGTATTAGGCCAGGTAAACATGCCTTACTATAAAGATATTTAATAATTAAAATAATAAAAAATAAAAATAAAAACAAAATAATAAATTAAAATTTATTATTTAATAATATAACCAATCAGTAGTAAGCTTAACTAACAAAAAATTAAGGCAGCAGAAAGATAAGTAGAATTACTTTAAATTTAAATTTAATTTAAATTTTGTTTATTTTATTAAACTAAACTTATAATATAAACAAATAAGGAGTAGAGTAATCGAAACTCTGTCTGTAAAGTGTAAATTTACTGCTAAACCACTCAGCTAACTCCTTTAATTACAATAATTTTAATTACAATAATTTTAATTTAATTTATTTTTATTAAATTAAATTTTTAATTGTAATTAATTCTAATTATCTAGCAATATTTTTATTAAGATTTAATTTAATTTATAATTTTAATTTAAATACCCAGCAATTTAATTGGATTCACCTAGCAAGCTATATTTAATTTGTAGTTTGTATTTTGTAGTTTGTAGTTTATAGTTTGTAGTTTGTAGTTATAAAAAATTCAATTAATGTAAATTCTATATAATCTGAATATTAATCTTAATATAGAGAAAGATATTTTTAGCTAGCTTACTAACTTATAGATTATAATAGGCTAATCTAGCTTCTGGTTAATTATTTTATAGTTAAGTAATAGTTTACTTCTAAGTAAATTAGTAATTAGCCTTTTAATTTGTTAGTTACTTCGTTTAGTAACTATATAACAGGTAATACGGTTGCCTTTAATAAAAAAATATAAACATAAAATATAAACATAAAATATAAATATAAAATATAAAATAAAAATTCCAACTACAAGTAATTAAACTACCGGTAAGTTAAATGCAAAGTTAAAAATAAAAAAGGTAATTTAACTATAACGGAGTTACTTTTACCTAGCGAAACATTAAATTTTATTTAAGCTAAGCTTACTAGAGGGGGGGGGTTAAATATTTTTAATTTCCAGCAGCACTTTCCAGTACCACTACCCTGCTATGACTTTTGAAATGTTACTTAATCAAGTTAACTGAAACTAATTATCTTAACAAAGGTGTTAACAAAATAAAAGACAAATTTACAATAAAAATATCATAAATAGCAAATAAACTACACAAATTTTAATCCTATTACAGATTAAATATTATAAATATTTGCTTGCAAAGCAATTTTATAATATGTGTGTGCCTTTGTTGAAGTTTTAACCTCGCCACAGTTTCCCCCAATTTAAGCTCCTTCCCAGCGACAGACAGTTAGTTCATCCCGAATTCCATCTTCACCGTTGCGTAGTGATCAACGATTACTCGAAATTCCTTCTTCATGCCACCGAATTACAGGTGACAATCCGTTTATCATTTAATAATTTAACTTTCTTTAATGATTAGCTAATTCTAATAAACCTCTAAAATAAAAAATCAAAAGATAATTGTTATTAGTATAATATAAATAATACTTTATATTAATAGATAATTGTTATTAGTATAAAATATATAATACTCTATATTAATAGGTAATTGTTATTAATATATAGGTAATTATTATTAGTATAATATATATAATACTTTATATTAAAATATTATTTTATATTAATATAATAAACATTAAACTTTATTTCACCTTACTAAATATTATTTTATATAAAAATAATAAAAAGAAAGAGAGAGTTTAATTTTATCTTTATTGAATATTTTATTTATAATAAAGGTAAGATTTTGCTTCACTTTGTAAAAGTTTTTGTAGCACGTCTATAGCCCAGTTCATGAGGATCATAACGACTTGTCTTAGCCCCAAATGAAAATATATAAAATTCATTAATTGTTAAGTATAAATTAACAACAGGGATTGCGTCCGTTAGCGGAGTTAACCTAACTTATCAAAACACGGACTGACGACAGCCATGCAACACCTGTAAACGAATAAGATAATCTATAAAGACTAAATTACTACTCATTCTGAGATCAGAATGGATATGCAAGAACTGGTAAGATTTTACGCGTATTATCGTATTAAATAACATGCTCCACTTCGTTTGCTCCGAGACCGACTAATTTTTTTGGTTTCAGTTTTGCAACCGTACTCGCAAGGCGGAATGGTTATCGCGTTAACATCGTTACCAATTTGTTTTAAAACTGACTAACTACCATTCATCGTTGACAGTGAGAGGTATCTGGGTACCTAATCCTATTTCCTATTCTCACCTTCGTTCCTCAGCGTCAATCATTAATAGATAGAAGCTTTCGCCTTTAGTATTCCACTTAATATCTGCGGATACCATCCCTACACTAAGCATTTTTCATATCCTAAATTTGATTCTAGCTTTTATTATTATTTTATTTAACTTATTTTTATTTATTTTTATTATTTTTTTAAAACAATACAATAAAACAAAATAAGAGCTATTTTAAATAAAAATTTTAAAAGCAGCCTACGAACCCTTTACGCCTGATTAGGACGATTAACGTTTGCGTTTCTGGTCTTACCGAGTCTTCTGGCACCAGTTTTGGACAACACTTTTAGTAAGGTAACATCAGTTTTTTCCCTTACCTTATCACAAATAGCTTTTTAAGCTTGTTTGTGATTTCAGTTAGCTAGTTCACTCTTGCGAGCATTGACTAATATTCTTGACTGCTGGTAGTGTATACTACTTGGGGCTTCTCATTCCCAATGTGGCCATTTGTTCTATCAAACTTGGCTTTTGATCGTAGGCTTGGTAGGCCTTTACCCTACCAACTACCATTAAACAAAATAAATCGAATCTTATAGCAGAAACTTTCCTTTATTGATAATTAGCTAAATTACCTTTTTACTAAAAAAATATTAAACCATAAATAGTAAATAGAATCATTATTTTAGATTAAATTAGTAAAAATATCTCCGATTTATGGAGACTATAAGGTATCTGATTTACAATACTCACCTTTACACCTTATTCTAATTGGTATTATATTAATTTTTTTATACTATTTTTAATATAAACTTAGTAGAATAACGATTAGCATGTCTCAAAACTACTGAAAAACGTTCAATCAGAACCAAAATTAAATTCATCCTGATATTTAAGATAATTGAATTATCCGTATTATATTTGCTTATTGCAATATTTAGTAACTCTTTTATATTAGATTTTTTGTTTTTTTTATTTATCTTTTGTTATTTTTGTTTCAATCAAAAAAATAAATAATTAAATAAATAAATATATTATTTAAATTTTTATTATAAAACTTAATTTAATAAATTATATAAATTATTTATTTTTTTACAGAAATTTTTATTACATTAAATATAAAAATATATTATTGTTTCGCTAGGAAAAATATTTTTATTTTTTTATTTTTTGATATTTTTATATTTTTATAACGAAGCAATTATAATATAACCGACTAGCTATTCATAAATAACCATATTGAATAGCAAACTGGTAGTTGTTACTTACTTAAGTAAGTAAACCAGTTTTTGTATTTATTATTTTGTGCTTTAGTTACACACCTTGTAAGTAAGTATTAAAACATAAAGAGTAGGTAACTATTAATAAGTTAAGGTAAATTACATAATAATAATATCTGTATATTATTTATATCTAATAAATAAATACTTAAATGACTGTATGGGTACCCAACAAAATTATTTTAGTAATTTTATATTAATAGTAAAAATTATATTTATATATTATTTACTTCGATATATTATAAGAATGGGGGGGTTTAACTTGTTGCGTAATTTATTTTTTTAAAATAAATTAGTTACATCTTCAAGTATCGAAAGAAATCGTTCATCCCCTAACTCTATATCTACATCTAAGTTTGGTTTTTGAGGTTCTCCATTAGTTGATAAAGGTTTATTAGTTAGATTAGTTACACTGTCATTTATAGGTTGTTCTGGATTAACCCTATTATTTATATCTGCTATATTATTAGACAAACTTTCTGTACTAGACATACTTACTCGACTGTTTCTATGAAAAGTCATAGGTTCAAGTGGAATCTCATTAGGTGAATATGTACTATCGCCCATCATTGATTCTCCTTGAGAATTACTATTTACTTGACGCTTGATCAAAAATTTACAGGTAGAATAAATTGCTAAAGCAGAAATTACAATGATAGCTATTTCTAAAGGTAAATCTTGTAATTCATTATTAGTTCTTTTAATTAAGACTTCTGTCATTTTTTATTTATTTGTTTTTTGTGTTATTTTATTTTGTGTTATTTTATTTCCATAAAAAAAGAAATAAAATTTATAATTATATCTAAGTATTTTTATTTTAAAGATACCTGTCTTCCTTCGCTAGCCCGCCGGAATAGAGGTGATTCGAACACCTAAGGGCTGCTAACCCGAACAATTAGCAATTGTCTCATCTTGCCAGTGAAAACTATTCCTATCTCTTTTAGGTCATATGAATTTTGATTTTATATAAAATTTTATTTGATTTTTTGTTTTTTGTGTTATTTTATTTTGTGTTATTTTATTTGTAGCAAACTTAACTTATAACCAACTTCCAATTATCTGGTTTATTATTAGGAAGCTTACTAGGAATAAATAATATACTTGCCAATTAAACAACGCTATTGTTAACCTGCGAAGCTTGTAAATTTCACAAGTACATGTTATAAGCTACTAGCAATACATAATTTATATAATCTTAATTTATTAGTTGAGCAAATATTATTAATATAGACATTATTCGTTAGCGAAGCAAATATTTAAATATTAAAAATTATATGTTATTTTAATTTCATAATTTAATTTAGTATATAATTTTGTCTTACTTAACTATAGCCTCCTAGATTATAAAATATCTATGTTAACCAACCACTCTTTTATTAATTGTAATTATCCCTAACCGGCTTACTTTACTTTACTTTACTTTACTTTACTTTACTTTACTTTACTTTACTTTACTTTACTTTAGTTTAGTTTACTTTAGTTTAGTTTAGTTTACTTTACTTTAGTTTACTTTAGTTTTTTATTTTACTTTAGTTTAGTTTAGTTTAGTAGCAGGTAATTAATATATATAAATTATTAATAAAAGTAATATTTATATTTATTTAATAATTTAAAGGGTAAAATCAGAGAATCGAACTCAGATCAACGTTGCCACAAAACGTCGTTTTACCATTAAACTAATTTTACCTCTTTTAAGTCATATTTTTTTTTTAATTTTATAGTCTATAATTTATAGTTTAGTTATATATAATTGTATAATGGTAAAATATTTAAAGCAATTATATATTATCCTAATAAAAATTTACTAACGAAGAAATCTATTTTAAGTTAACACAATGAGCTCAATATAAAAGATTTGGCTAAATTAATTATCTAGTGAAAACAAGAAGCTATAAATTAAACTAAACTTAATAAAAATATACATTTAATAGTCATAAAACATATAAATATATATTTTTAAATTAAAATGATAATTTATTAACCCCAAGTTAAAAAAAAAATACTGTTAGCGATATTAGGGGGGGGGGGTTAAATTAATATTAATATTAAAGTAAAAATAATTTTATATAAGACTAATATAAAAAATAATTATTTCAACTTAATTTGCGTGGTCCTCCATATCGTAGTCAGAATTAACAGTTACCTTATAAGGATTTTTACCTTTTCTCAAATTAGATAGTGTTTCATGTTTATCTTGGAATTAAATAAATTAAACTCTTGTTTGATTTTAAAATTATTTTTTTTTTAATTTTTACATTTTTAAGTAAATCAATGAATACTTCCTCGTTTAGTTTTAAATTATTTGGAGAATATTTTATACCAATCTTATCTAGAATTTTTTTACTCTTTTCTTCTCCTATTTTTTTAAACAAACTTTAGACCAGGAATAAAATAAGGAGGGGTTAATACCTTACTTTATACTTTAAATAATCGATTGTATAGATCAAGTACTAAAATATACGTAGCTTCAGTATTTATACTAAATAAAAATAGAATTTTACAAGTTGACGATAGAAACTTAAAAAAAGACTCAACTATTTTTAATTTATTATTTGAATTTTTTATTAGAAATTTACCTGTCAGTATATAAAAATATAATTCTTTAATAGCAAATAATGAGAAAATGAATTTATATAATATAAATGAAGTAGAAAATATTAATATTATATAATATAAGAAACCATTTAAAAATAACTGGCTCTTAGTAAATAATATCAAAATACTTATATAGCCTAAGATCTTTAAAAGTTTTAATCTTCTACTGGTATCTAATTTTCTTATTTGGGGGCTTACTACAGGTAAAAACCAACCCCTTTTAATTCCTGAGTAACTATCACCCAAAAAAATTTTTATATTATAAGAATGCGAAGCAAAAGGGTTATTACCATATTTATTTAAATTATAATCTAAAGCTATAGTAAATAAAGTATTTTCAAGTAATCCTATAATAGGTACAATAATTATGAACCAAGAGAAATAGAAGGCAGTAGCAACTTGACCTATTTCAACAAAAGGTGTTGTAGGATGTTGAGAACCTATCCACATTAATATTATAAAATCAACAACAAAGAACCAGAAAGCTAATTTCATAGCCGGTCTAAATTGATTTCCTCTAATTATAGATAAATCTGTTAAAGGTAAAATTAATAAAATTAATAATGAACCAAACATTGCAATTACTCCTAATAATTTGTTAGGGATTGATCTTAAAATAGCATAGAATGGTAATAGATACCATTCTGGAACAATTGAAGCTGGAGTTACCATAGGATCTGCTGGTATATAATTATCTGAGTGTCCTAATACATTAGGATAGAAGAAAACCACAATAGATAAAACTAAGAAGAATGCAAATATTGTTACAAGATCTTTGAAAATAAAGTAAGGATGAAAAGCTATTCTATCTCCATTAGATGCAACACCGTTAGGATTATTAGATCCGTGTTCATGTAGCTATTTTTATTTTTATTGTTAATTTATATTTAATTTATATAACATATCTTTATGTATAAAGTTAATAACTAAATCTTTAACAAAAATATATCTGATTTTTGGAAATATATAATATATAATATATAATATATAATATATAATATATAAAATATAAAATATAATATATAAAGTAGATTAAGATTAAGATTGAGATTGAAATTGAGATTGAGATTAAGATTGAGATTGAGATTTATTCAAATTATAAATATTAACGGTTGCTTTAATAGAAAAGTTTTGAATTTTATTTAAAGCATTTATTAATAAATTTTATTCTTCTAAACTAAAAAAATTAGTATGTAATCTTAAACCTGAACAAATAAAACCACCACCGACCATAATTAAGTAGGCTAAACTTACAGGTGTTAAATATAAATAATCTACTTTGTTATTAGGAACAATATTTTACTTTCTAAATTAAAATATACATATAATTAATTAAAACAAGGTAAAGATAAAGTAGCAAAACTTAAACAGTATTTAAATTTTCCAGTTTTTTTTTATCTAAAACATTATATGTAGTTGGAGGAGTTGTTACAAAAGGTTTAAATAAATCATATAAATGTAATAAATAAGAACTATTTTTAGATACTTGTCTAAAAACTATCCTAGCATTATTTTTAATAGAGAATTTTCTCATGAGAACATCACCTAAAATATTCCTTATTAATACAATACAATACAATACAATACAATACAATACTGATTTTAAAAAAAGATCTAATTTAAATTATTTAAAATTAATTGAATCTTTTTTATGTTTAGTTAAACTAGAGTGGTAAAATTTTATAAAATATAATTTTTTTTTTTAATATATCTATACCTTTCAGTACAATTGGGACTATATCATCACCATTCTATAAAGGTGTCAAGCGTATAGTCTCTGAGGAACCTACTTAAATTAAGATTTTTTGTATTTTAATTATTATTCGTTTCCTGCTGATTATCCATTGTTACATCTTTAAATTTATTACTTATTTTTAATATTTAAAGCTTTAGGAAGTTCCAGTCATATAGTTTGATTCAAATTAGAATATATCTAATATAAGGCCCTACATTTAATTTATAATATAAGAGCGATTACATGTGCAATTGTTAAAGCTGCTAAAACAAAAGGTAAAAGATAATGTAAAGAGAAGAATCTATTTAATGTAGCATTATTTACACTAAAACCTCCCCATACAAATTCTACAATATCTTGTCCAAACACAGGTATAGCAGATAATAAATTAGTAATAACAGTTGCACCCCATAAACTCATTTGACCGTATGGTAACACATAACCTAAAAAAGCTATAGCCATCATTAGGATAAGTATTATTACTCCAATAGACCATAGTAATACTCTAGGACTTTTATATGAACCGTAATATAATCCTCTAGCAATATGCATATATACAAATATGAAGAAGAATGAGGCAACATTAGCATGTGTATATCTAATAATCCATCCATTATTTACATCTCTCATTATATGTTCTACACTATTAAAAGCTAATTCTACATTAGGTGTATAATGCATAGCTAAAAAAGCTCCAGTTAATATTTGTATTCCTAAACACACAGCTAATAAAGACCCGAAGTTCCATAAGTAAGAAATATTAGCAGGTTCAGGTGAATCTACTAAATAAGAATTTAATAATCTAAGTAATACTTGGGTTTTTAATAATCTCATATTTATTTAATTATTTTTTATTTATTTTATTTTGTTTTTGTTTTTATTTTTTAATTTATAATTTTTTTTAATTTGATTTCATTATTAAAATTTTAAGTTATATAACTATTTCTGTTTCTGTTTCTGTTTCTGTTTCTGTTTCTGTTTCTGTTTATATATTTATTTTTGACATTTAAGATATATATATTAATTTTACTTTAATTAATAAAAAGTAGTCAACTTGTTTTATATAACTAAACGAAGCAACTAATAATTAATAACTAATTTCTATATACTTTTCTTTCTATAATTACTATTTCAAATTAAAATTATAAATTTTTAATTTTATATTAATTAAAAATTTATAATTAATAAATTAAATTGTTTTATCTTTTTTATTATCCATTTATATTGACTATTTTTATATTAATATTATATAGCGAAGCAAATTAAAAAAAAATTTTTTTTTGAGGTAGATTATTTTATTTATTTTGTAAATTGCTAGCAAATGTTATATTTATATTTTGTTTTTTTTAGGTTTAGTAAAAGGTAAAACTTCGATTTTAAATCGAAATATTTTATTTTTATAATTTTTGTTTATTTGTATACTCTTATAGTGTAAATTTAGTCTACCATAGTTTGTAAGAGATATATGATATTTTTTTATACTTAATATTTATATTATATAATTTTACTAGTTAAGAAAATATTATATTATTATTATATTATAGCCTCTAATTTTTAATATTAGTATTATTATTACTTCGTTATATTGCATATATGTTTAACATTTTTACTTTTAGTTAAAATTTTAATTTAATTTAATTAAAAAAAACTTATATTTGATATTTTAACTTGCGGTATTGGAAAATATTCTATAAGGATTTACCTAATTTAATTAGGAACCGTGATTTAATTTATTTATCTTAGAACAAATAAATTGTTACACTATAACAATTTATTTAAATCATTATTTTGTGTATTTAATGTTAGACTTACAATTTAGCGTAGGTTTTAGTGATGCGTACTGGAGGGAGGGTTACTATGTTATTTTTTTAGTAAATTATAGGTTAGCCAGTTAGTTAACTAGCAATTAAAAAAGCATTATTTTTAAATAAAATTTAATGCTTTAATTAAAAAATAATTATTGTATTTTTATTATATTTTAAAAATTAAATTTATATTAATTTAATATATTGATTATTTAGTGAAATTTAACTATTATAATCTATCGAACCGGAGCAAGGGTTGGTATTTTGATTATTGTTTATTGATTATTGATTATTGATTATTTATAATTTGTCATTTGTCATTTGTCATTTATCATTTGTCATTTATCATTTGTATTTATTATTTGTCATTTGTATTTATTAAATTATTAAGCCCAAGAAGAGTCGAACTTCTACAGATTCCTCATCAAGAAATTATTCTAACCATTAAATTATGGGCTTCAATTAGTGAAGAGTATTTGTATAGTATTTCTATTTGTAAGTTATATTTATTTTTGTAAGTTACCGGTTGCGAAGCGAGCGAAACAATAATTTATAATGAAGCTAGACAATAGCGAAGCAATAGTCACCTAGCGACGCTATAAAATGGTTTTGCCTAATTTACATATTAATCAAAAAATGACTAGGCAAATAGAAAATAATATAACTTGACTTCTTTTATTTGGGGTAATTATTAATTAATAATAAAATTCTATTATGCGAAGGTAATAAACCCTTACCTTATTATGAAATAATAATTATATAACCTATAATATATAACACTAATTTGTTAGCCTTTAACTAGCATAAATGGCAAGCTAATACATTAAATTATACTTTGGAATATAAACTTATAAGTATTTTTTAATATTTATAATTAAAAATATAGCAAGGAAAAATAAAGGTTAGTTCAATTATTAAATAAAATAATAAAGTATTTACCAACAATATAACAACTTAATAAATAAAACTATTTGTAATAAATAACTTAAATATTTAATATAATAAAAATTTTATTAATCCTTATTCTTTTTATTTTTATATAATTTGTTACCTTACTTTTCTATTGCCTAGTAAGACTAAACTAACAAGTAGTTAATAGACTACTAGTTTTCTATTTTATTATTATGTATTTTGTTAGCGATGCAACTTCTATAATTTAAATTTATATAATGGCAAATATTAAATATATGAATTTATTTAAAATATTAAATATATGGATTTATTCAAAATATTTAAATTACCATTATTTTTTACAGGTTCTATTCAGTTTTTACTTGAATTAAAATTATTAAATAATAATATATTTGATCAAATTGTATTAAATGATGAAAACATAAAATATAAAATATTAGTGAATATAATTAACCCTAAAGAAGTTGAAATTAACCTTGTATTACAAGAAGATAACTCAATTGTATTATACAAAGTTACAGATAAATTAGTTGAATTCCCTAAATTAGGTATAGGTGATACATTAATTGAAAGAAAACTTTCAACGCATAGAAATACCACATATTTAATTAATTCTTTAACTAATCAAATTTTAATTATAAACAGTAAAACCTTAGGTGACAAAGGGGTTATACAACCCCTTAAATTAGATAAATCTTTTAAAGAAATAGATCTAATGAAATTTATAACCTTAAATATTAAAGCATTGTCAAATCAAGAAAGATTAGCGGATTTAGGAGACTCTAAAAACTTCAATCCACTAATTATAACTATGTTTTACATGCTTAGTGGTTATTTAACTATAGAAAGATTAACTAATACGGATAGTTTAGCAGTATTTAATCGTATTACCCAATCTGAAGATACATTGAAAATACCAACACAACAAAAAATTACTATCTTAAGTCAATTATTAAAATCTTTTCTAGAATCTAGATATCATAAATATACTCTTTATATCCACAATTTAATTAGATATGATTTAGATCTTTTAAGTACAGCGTTACAATTATTATTTAAAACTAATCAAGTTAAAATTGAACCTGTTGTTAAAGATGGTGGATATATATCAATGAAAATTAGATTTGGTTATAGTAAAAATTTTATTAAATATAGATATTACATACTATTACATAGTTCAAGTAATATACTACCATTATCTTTAAAAGATTTAGTTAATAGCTTACTATTTTATAGTCCCGAATTTGTTAAACTTCATGACCCACTAACAACTACTAATCTAATTAATGATTATTATAATAATCTAAAAAATAATTTAAAAAATGAGAATTTAAATATTGAATCAGAAGTTAAATTAATAAGAGAATTAGAAAAACAATAACTAAAAGATTGTAGAGCATTGGGGCATGTAAAATATAAGTTTGCAAAACTATTGTACGATAAATATAAAATTAATCTTCATAAATATCCTACTTTATCTTCTTTAGCTATAGCTATTTACTTGTCTAATTATAAAAATAAAATAAATGTTGATATCCCCCCTTATGCTTGGAAAAATGTATAAAGATATAGTTAAAGCATATCGAGGTGGTAACGTTGAAGTATATAATTTATATTTAGATCAAGAAGTACATTCATACGTTTTTACCAGTATGTACCCATTTATTATGGTTACCGAAGATATGCCTGTTGGTGACATTACTGAATTAAAAGTTAATCCATTAAAATTTGGGCACTCTTTTAAATCATTATGTAATCAACTTGCATTTGTTAAATGTAGTGTATTCGTAGATAAATCATTAGATCGACCACTTTACTTAACAACAGTTAAATTAAATGGAGAATATAGAAATCTATGTGCAACAGGTACATTCCTAAATCAATGGGTATATTTACCTGAGTTGTGTTATTACTATCAAATTACTAATGGTAAGATAAGAATAATAGCAGACTCAATAAGTAAAAGTTATTTATTTGAATCTAAAAATATCTTTAAGGATTATATAATTGATTTATTTAAAATTAAACAATCAGTTAATAAATCAAACCCTATGTATTTAATATCTAAACTATTAATGAATAGTTTATATGGTAGATTTGGTTTAAAACAAGAGTTAAATGAATATAAATTCATAAATAATCAAGAATTAGAACAATTTACTATGGTTGTTAAAGAACCGATTAGCATTACTGATATATTAAACATAGGTAATGATGAACAAACACTTGTAGTTTAAAAAAAAACACGAGTGAAGAAGTAGCACTAAAATCATCAGTACCAATAGCTGCAGCATTAATTGCTATTTTTTTATTCCACTCAATGTGAAAAGATTCAGAATTAGATATATTATATATTGATACCTATTCTATAAATTGCTTAAAAAAGATTACTGAGTTACCTAAATATAAACATTTTAGCTCACAACGGGGGGGTTTAATGTTGAATGTAGTTTCAAAGAATCAGTCTTTATATCAAATCAAGTTTATGGAAGTATATACACAAAATCTGGTGAAAAATTCACAAAAGTGAAAGGTTTTAAAGATAAAGTAGAATTAAAAAATCTTAAATAACTATTATTTAAAAATCAAACATTAAAATTAACTCCAGATAAATGGTATAGAAATATTTTATTATTATTATTATAAAATCCGAAATTAAAATTATGAGGTCATCGTATGAACTAACTTGAAATAATAATAAACGATTAATTGAATTAAAAACATTTAAAACTAAACCATATCACTTTGAATTTTACAACCTTGAAAAAGAAAACTAATTAAATATAAAATTAAAATATTTGTTGTTAACTCTCTTTGTTAATTAAATTTAATTAAATTTAACTTTTATATTTTTTTTTTAATTTTTATTTTATTTAATTTTAGAGATATTTATAAATTTAATTTATATAAAGAATATAATATTAGGCTCCTCCCCAGTAATATACAGCTACGAATAAGAATAACCAAACAACATCAACAAAGTGCCAGTAAATAATACTTGCTTCAAAACCTTGATGAGTAGATTTAGTTAATTGATAATTAATTAATCTAATATATCCAACTAAAATAAAGATTGTTCCTACTATAACATGTATACCGTGAAGACCTGTAGAAGCATAAAAAGCTGATCCATATACTCCATCCGACATAGAAAATCCTGCTTCTGAATATTCATAGTATTGTAATAGAGTGAAAGCTATTGCTAAAACTAGAGTTAAGAATACCCCATCTATTGCTGCTTTTCTATTTCCAGCTATTAAAGCATGATGTCCGTAAGTAATAAATGCACCACTAGATAATAATAAGAAAGTATTAAGTAATGGAATAGCGAAAGGATCTAAAGGTGTTATACCCATTGGAGGCCAAGATCCTCCTATTTCGACTGCTGGTGATAAACTAGAGTGGAAGAATGCCCAGAATATAGATAAGAAAGCAAAAACTTCACTAACAATAAAAAGTAATACACCTAACATTAAACCGTGTTTTACTTCTTTTGTGTGATGACCTAAATATGTACCTTCTGTAATAACATCTCTAAACCATAGTGTCATACCAAAAACAGTTAATACAAAACCTATTGTTAAGACTATTCCACCATTTAAGAAACCATGCATATATAATACTGCACCTACAGTTAAATTTAATAAGGAGAAACTAAGTAATATTGGCCAAGGAGAAGGATTAACTAGATGAAAAGGAAAATATTGAAATTTAGTAACATAGTTTTTCATTTTTAATTTATAGTTGTTTTGTCTTTTATTTATTCATATCAAGGTTTATATATAATTATAAATTATACTTTATAGTTTACTGACTTAACTTAAAAAGACTAAGCTTCGATTATAAAATAAAAGGTTAGTAAGCTACCGACATAAGGTAAACTACATATAAGCTAGCAAAATCTATAAATTATATTTAATTATAATTATATTGTCATATATCAACAGGTTTAAATTAATTATAAATAAATTTAATTATAAATATTTATTTAATATATATAAAGAATTTTTATAATATTATTTTTATATTTTGACAGATAAAAATAATATGAATCATGATAAAATTAAATTAGAATAATAGATATAGTTTATATATTATTATTTAATAATTTATTTAACTAAATATACAATCTACTTTTATTAGATTCTTATAATTTAAGATAAGTTACAAAGTAAATAATTATAAAAACGTATTCGAAGAAGATTTAATTTTAGAGATATTTATAAATTTAATTTTTTAATATAATTATTTTTATAAATATAGCTTAGTTTTAATTTTAATCTAGATCTATTTCATCTAAATTAGAAGAATTAGGCTTTTTAAAATTATTTTCATTAGATAACCGTCTCTTATTAATTTCTTCTATAATTTTTGAATTATTAGGATTTTTAAAATTATTTTCATTAGATAACCGTCTCTTATTAATTTCTTCTATAATTTTTGAATTATTAGGATTACTTAATACTTCTCTATTATTTGAAGTTGAAGAGTTTATAACATCAGTTATACCCCGTTGAAATGTTTTATGATTGTTATTACCTAATGTATTATTTGATATTGATACTTGATTATCCTGAGAATTTTTAGTTAAAGAATTTCTAGCTTGTTCTATATTAATCTGGGAAGAAGTATTCGTCTGAGCTAAAATATTTTGTTCTGTGTTATTTCTGTTATTATTTAGATTAATAGTAGCTAATTCAATATCACCACTATTCTCAGGTATAGGTTCAAGTACTCCACGTTCTATAGCATCGGATATTAGATCTTCATAAATATTTCGTGGATGGTTCTTCTGATACTCATTATAAGCTATACCAAATATGAATAAACAAATACTAAAAGCTCCGATAGTAAGAGGAAAAATAAGATCAGATTCACTACCGGTAGATTGTGAGGATGCAATGTTTACTGCTTCCATTGTCTTAGTGAAATTCGTTGTTTGCTGTAAGATTTTTAATATCATTTTTATTTTATTTTATAGTTTTTTGGTTTATTCATATCAAGGTTTATATATAATTATAAATTATACTTTACTGACTTAACTATAAGCTATGATCACTAGTGATAAGCTACAGAGAAGTTATAAAATTTTATAAATTATATTTAATTATAATTATATTGTCACATATCAACAGGTTTAAATTAATTATAAATAAATTTAATTATAAATATTTATTTATAATATATATACAAAGAATTTTTATAATATTATTCTTATAAGTAAAAACATAAAAATAATATGGATCTTGATAAAATTAAATTAGAGTAATAGTTATAAATAATATACTATACTATACTATACTATAGTTTACTATACTATAACTCTCTACTTTTATTAAATTCTAATAATTTTAACAAAAATACAAGGGTAAATAATTATAACAACATATTAGAAGAGGGGTTAATTTTAATTTTAGAGATATTTATAAATTTAATTAAATTATAAAAATAAGAAATTTTTTTTAATAGCTATATTCTATATTAGTAATTAAATTTAGTATAAATCAATATCAATTTCTATCTTACTAGAGGGTATTTTTAAAATTATTATCACTAGAAATTCGTCTCTTATTGATTTCTGCTATGATTTTTAAATTATCAAGATTCTTAAATACTTCTCTATTATTTGAAGTGTAAAATGTTATAGCACCAATTATATCCCTTTGAAATATTTTGTGAATGTTATTCCCTGAAGCATTATTTTAAATATTATTTAATGGATTATATTAATTAAACCAATGTAGTTTATTTTATTTTATAGACTACCTGTCTTATTATATTATAATATTTAACTAGTTGATTTATTTACATAAGATAATGTTAGTGATTAGATTATGATTAATTTATTAGTTTCTATATTATATTTTATTTAAATTAGCTTCTTTAAAAATTGTTTAAATTAACAACAAAAAATATCCCCAAAAATTAAAAAAGAAAAAATAGGCCTAAAATGTAAAAAATATTAAAATAAATATTTTTTTTAGCTTATATAATAAATAAAAATAATAAGGGAAATTTAGTATAAAATTAAAAATTATATTAGTTATAACAATAATATTTAATTGATCAACTAACCAGCTTCTTGCTTCACATTTGGTAGGTTTCATTAAAATTTAAAATTTTACAAATTTTAGCGAAGCAAACCTTTATTAGATAATAAAAATTATATATAAATAATGTAATAATAACAAATATCTTTGGATATCTTATAATTAGTTAGCCAGTTAAAATTTAATATCTACTAGCAAATACTACTTACCAGCTTCTAAGTTAACGTTGTAATATATATTTAATATTTATTAAAAAAAAATTTTTATTTATAATTTAATTTGACTCTTTAAAACATAAAACTAAATAAATTATATTACCTTTTGATTATTTTTGTTTATAAGGAAGCAATTCTTTTATATAGACATATAGCGAAGTAATCTAATCTAAGATAATATTATATAATCTAATATAAGATAATATTATATAATCTAATATAATATTTATATTTATATTTATAATTATATTTATATTTATATTTATTATTATATTTATATTTATATTTTATATTTAAGAGACTTATATTTGGTAAACTATAGGGGTTGTTATTTATAGAACATTAATATTTATGTTTTATATACTTTTATATATAATATATAGGGTTTTATTTCTATATTACAATATAGATAGATATATATTTAATTTTATATATACTTTATTTTATAATTTAATTTAAAAAATTATGAGTAAAGTAATAAGAATCCCATCATTAAAGCGAACAATCCTGTAGCTTCTGCTAAAGCGAATCCTAAGATTGCGTAAGTGAATAATTGTCCTTTAAGTTGAGGGTTTCTAGCTGTAGCTAAAATTAATGAACCGAATACAGTACCGATTCCTGCACCAGCTCCGATTAATCCTGAACAAGCTAAACCAGCTCCAATGTATTTTGCTGCTGCTAACATCTTAAACCAGAGTAAAATATTGATAGCGTCTAACATATTAAAATATTTTAAATTAAGAAATAATTAAAATATTTTATTTTGTTAATTAAGAAATAATTTAAATATTTTGTTAATTAAGAAATTATTTTATTTAAATAAATTTTATTTTTATTTTTATTTTTATTTAGCAAGCAAGCTAATTGATTTATTTAGTTATTCCTATATTTATATTTATTTAAATTTAAATTAATATATAATAATAATATATAATTTTTAATAAATATAAATTAAATGTTTATAATTATTTTATTTAATACCCTTTTATACTTATATAAATAAATTTAATTAGTTTTAGAGAGGGTACTAATTATTTGATTATATTTACTCTAGTTTTATTTGTAATTTATATTTAATTATTATTTACCTAATATTAGCTTCCCTATAAAAAACTTAATAATTTAAAGGTATTATTGTAAGAATTAAGAAATAAATTATTTTTATTAGATCTTCTAACTAATTTTATAAAACTTAATTTTAAATTTAAAATTATAGTGATTAAAAAAATATAAATTAAAACTGCTAAGGGGTTATTAAAATACCTTAAAATAGAGAAATCATTCTATTTTGCTATAGCGAAACAAACGAAGCAAATTTTAACGAAGCTCTGTAAAAAAAATAAAAATAAAAATAACAAAATAAAAATAAAAATAAAAATAAAAATAAAAATAAAAATACCCAACTCAGATTAGCTTCGCTAGACAATTAATATCTATTATTATTAAAAATTAAATTGATACTAATTTTATATTTATATAAATGAATAATTACGAGTAATCAGAGTCGAACTGATGACTCCTACTTGGAAGGTAGGAATTATAACCACTTAACTATACTCGTTGTTTTATGTCTTTATTTGATTTATTAATTTTATAATATAAGTTTAACTAACAACTAGCATGCTATAAATTTAAAATAATAATAAAAATTAAAATTTAAAATTAATTATTTTATTTTTATTTATTAGTGAAGGCTAGCAAATATATTTGTTTATACGAGCCCTTCCAGAGTCGAACTGGGACCACCCTAATTGACAATTAGGTGCTCTAACCAATTAAGCTAAGGGCCCTTAATATAAAATAAAAAATATAAATATATATATATATAGTTTATTTATTTATAATATATATGTGCATATTAATATATTTATAGAGAAGAATTTATATTTTACACTAATTTTTTTGTAATAATTTTAAATTAAAAGTTCATTGGCCTTACAAGAGTGAGGTGACTCGAACACCTACCAATGATTTTGGAGATCGCTATACTAACCAATTAATACTACACTCTCTAATTATTTTTGTTATTTTTAATTTGTATAGTTATTATTTAACATTAAAATTTTTAATGTGGATTACTTATATTTGTAGCCGCTTGCGAAGCATGAAACTGATAGTAGTCTGTTTATTTATTAATATTTAAAACTGACTAGTCATATGGATATATATTATATATCTAATGTGCATCGTTAGAGTTTATTAATTATATTATTTACACTCTACTTTTATAATTCATTATATAGACCACTATATCATAGTTGTAGTTTTATAAAGCGAACTATTCAAACTTTTGTCTACATAGACTGTACATTTAAAGAAGCAATGTTGTTTACATAATGAATCGAATGAATCATTAAATAAAAATGATTAATAATACAAATTATTTAAAATAATATCTATATAATATTACACGTGTTCTTTCTACTTTAAAACATATTGCTAAATATGATATTACTAAGTTTCTTAAAAATTTTTTTAAAACATTAAAAAATCAAGGTATTTTACAAACACAAATTATTGGTGTCATCCTAAGAGTTAAATTTAAAGATGGTTCAATTAGATCTATTTCCACACATAGAAAAGGATCTATGAACGATCAAACTAAATTTACTACATTATTTAAACATTTATTAATATTAAGAAGTGAAGATTACAAATCAGATCATCATAAAATAAGTAAAATTATTATATCATATCATGTTTACCCAATAGATTATAAACTTAATCATGATGATCTAATAATAAATAAAGATTTCATGAAAACGGAGGATAAACATAATGTTGATTATAAAACAGATAAAGATACTCAAATTAAATATATGAACCCTTTAGGAGTTTTTAAATTACCATTACTTTTTGCTGGTTCTGATTTGTTTAAAGATGAAGTATTAAAACTAAATAAAAATCTATCTAATAAAGATATAACCGATGATAATAAAATTAAATATAAAATAATATATACAAATATTAATAGTTTAGAAGTTCTAGTTAACATTATCGTTCAAGAAAATAATAATATTATATTATTCAATTTCATTGATAAATTAATAGCTATACCTAAATTAAATAGTAATGAGATATTAGTAGAAAGAAGAGTAAATAGTAGAATTAAAGAAGTTTATTTAATTGATCTATTAAACAACCAAATACTACTAATTAAAACAATCGATATTAATAATAGAGGGGGAAAAACATTTATTAAACCATTAGTTAAAGACAAAAATGATAATATAAATAATATTTTAAAATTTATAACTATAGATATAGAAGCTAGAAATGACACCGATTTGTTGAAGGATATCGGTGATTTTTCTAACTTTACACCTGTAGTGTTAGCTGGATACATAATGAATGAGAACAGAGCTTTCTACACTAATCTTTTTCCAACTACGGGGGGTGAATATCAAGAAAATATGGAAAAATTCTTCTCAAATATAATTACATATAAATATCATAAATATAGAGTATATGCTCATAATTTATCTGGGTTCGATATTATATTTATTTATAAATCATTATTAATATATGCTGAAAAATATGATATGAAAATTGAACCGGTTTACAGAGATAATAAAATAATCATGATCAAATGTAAATTTGGTAGATATCTAAATACTAATAATTTTAGATATTATATAGAATTTCACGACTCTTATTTAAAATTACCTGAATCATTAGATAAATTAACTAAATCAATTACTGATGATATAAAATATCATAAAATGGATAATACAGAGATGATTAATTATTTATTAAAGGAAGCAAGTAAACATTGGGGAAATCATGATATAATGCAACAACAAATTATAAAATATTGTATCCATGATTGTAAATGTTTATCTTCAGTATTATACCATTTCAGTAAAGATATATATAAAATATATGGTATTAATATACATAAATATACTCCAATTTCCTCTATAGCTATTTATTTAGTTAAATATTTACCCTTCTGTTTAAAATTGAAAATAATAGAGTATCAAATGATCATTCCTCAATTATTCTTATCATTTCCATTTTGTTTATTTTTGTTTTAATTAGTAAATGTTGAACATTTTTATTATTCAAGCCTTTTAAAATATTTTTATAAATCATTTTTATAATTATTCGATATAGATAAGATAAAATAATCTACATTTTCTAAATTTTTTATTTTTATAACCTTAATGTATTAAGTTTATTTTAATTTGTTGTACCCCACCCTATTCCACCCTTAATGTATTAAATTTATTTTAATTTATTGTACCCCACCCTATTCCACCCTTAGTGTTAAAGTAATTGACTGACTTTAATTTTACTTAATGATTAAATTCATTTAATTTATTCTTGTCTCTTCTTTCTTTTTTTTAAGATAGCAAAATTATATTTATGTAATTATATAAACGCTTCTTTTATTTTTTATTTTTTTAATAAATTTATTTTTATTATATTTAAGTATATAAATATTATTATATTTAAGTATATAAAATATTCTAATATTTGAGTCTTTATAAACTCTTCTTTTATTATTATTATTATTATTATTAGTATTATTATTATTAGTATTATTATTATTATTATTATTATTAGTATTAGTATTATTATTATTATTATTATTATTAAAGCAAAATTTTATTGAAGCAAACCTAAAATATTAAACTATAATTTTACCCATTTATTATATTAACATAATTTTATTAACATAATTTTATTAATATAATTTAAAATTAGTTTATTTTTACGAGCTACTAGTAGCTTACTATTCTGTTATTTATTATTAATTTTTAGTTAGTTATGATTTATAACTTTTACTTGCTTCGTTTACTTTCTTACTTTATTACTTTATTAATTTTATTAATTTTATTTTACTATTTACTAGAAGGAGGGTTTAATTCAATTTAAAAATAACATAAAACAGACAAGCTAGCTTAACCATAAATGTTAAAAAACAAATTCAAAATAAAAATTAATAAGGAGCAATATCTAAAGCTACTAACAAACTAGGTACAATAATAATGAAAGCAACAGCCACAGGTAAAAGATTTAACCAACATAAATTAATTAATTGATCATATCTTAATCTAGGTAAAGTTGCCCTAAACCATACAAAGAAGAAACAGAAAATACAAGTTTTAAAACCTAAAAAAATAGATTGTAGATTAATTATAGAATCATTTAGAAATAATTCAGGTATATTATAACCTCCTAAGAAAAATATAGCCGTAATACAACTAAATAAAACAATAGATGAATATTCACCAAGGAAGAAGAATACAAAAGGAACAGAAGAATGTTCAGTAAAAAAACCAGCAACTAATTCAGATTCAGCTTCTTGTAAATCAAAAGGTGTTCTAGAAGTTTCAGCCAGAATAGCAATAAAATAAAATAAAAATACAGGAAATAAAGGTATAATAAACCAAATAGCTTGTTGACTTTCTATTATAGTTGTTAAATTTAATGAACCTGTTATTAATATAATAATTAATACTGCTGAACTTAAGATTAACTCATAGGAGATCATTGCTGCTGTTGATCGTAGTGATCCTAAAAAAGCATATTTAGAATTAGCTGACCAACCTGCTAATAATACACCATATACACCTAAAGAAGAAAGGGCTAAAGTATATAAAATACCTAATGATAAATCCGATAATGCTAATCCTTGTCCAAATGGTATTATTCCCCATCCTAATAAACTGAATACTAATGTTAATACAGGTGCTAATAAAAATAGTACTTTATTAGATTGAGAAGGTATTACTGTTTCTTTAAGAATTAATTTTAGAGCATCCGCAATAGGTTGTAAAATTCCATAGTAACCTACTGTATTTGGTCCGACTCTTCTTTGATGTGCGGCTAATTGTTTTCTTTCTATTATTGTCATAAGTGCTACAGCTAATAATACAGGAAGAATAATAGATAAAACATCTATTAAATTCATAAGTACACCTAAAATAGTAGTTATTAAATTTTTAGTTATCATTTGTTTTTATTTTATAGCGAAGCTATTTTTCTTAACTTTTTCATGTTTTTTTAAATTGAAATTAAATAATTTTTATCTCGAAGCAATATAATCTAGTGATAATTATTTTCTAAATATTATAATATTTATTATTGGTTTGTGACGGGCTAACGAAGTAAAACCAAGATGTAGCTATATTATCTTTATTATTATGAAAATATTTAGTATGGTATATTTAGATTTATACGATACTATTTGATTTTAAATCAAATAAATTAATTATTTTAATTTAACAAATATCTTAATGTATTGTAGTTCATCTATAAATAGAATATAAATTAGACCAACATACAATATAATAAAATAAATCTTAAATTTAGTCATAATTTGTTTAACTTTACTTTATTATTTAATTATTATATATATTTTCTTTTAATTTGTTATTTATTATAATATTAAAATATATATATATATTTAATTAATATTAATATTATAATAATTATGTTTAATTTATAAATAGATAAGAGGTATAAAATAAACAATAAATATAAAGTATTAATTGATACCAAATACTTTATAAATAACAAATTGTTACACTATAACAAAAAAAAATAAAAATTTTTTCTATTTTTAGATTTTTAATTTTAAAAACTATATTAATTTAATATATTGATTATTTAGCTATATAGAAGCTATAGCGAAGCAATTTAATTATTTAACCATCCAAACCGAAGCAAGGGTTGGTATTTTGATTTGTATTTATTAAATTATTAAGCCCAAGAAGAGTCGAACTTCTACAGATTCCTCATCAAGAAATTATTCTAACCATTAAATTATGGGCTTCATTTTAGCGGGGGAATTTATAATTAATTGAATTTATTTTTAAGTTTATAAATTTTATATTAAAATACAAATATATTACTATATTGAAAACATATATATTCTAATCCTCTTTTATAATGTTAAATAGAAATATAAAAGGGGTTATTAATTATTTATTTAATTATGTGAGGTTAACATTTAAATTTGTTAACAGGATAGAATCTATTTTTAATTTGAAATATTTTCAGGGTTATAGTTATCAAAATGATAAGGTCTAGTTTTAAATGTTTTAAGATCAATTAATCGTTTATTATCATTTAAACTTAATTCATATGATGATCTCATAATTTTAATTTCAGATTTCATAATATCACGATACCATTTATCATGTGTTAGTTTCAAGGATTGATTTTTAAATAATATTTCTTTCAGTTGATTGAATTCTACTTTATCTTTAAATCCTTTCACTTTAACTAATTCTTCTCCTGATTCCTTATATAATCCACCATATACTTTTGGTAATAAAAAGATTGATTCTTTAAATGTACCTTCATATTTTAGTGCACCCAATTCATTATGATCTAGGTATTTATATTTTTCTAATTCAATAATTTTTTGTTTACATTTGAAGGAATCAGTATCAATATATAATATATCTAACTTTTCATCAATTAATAATTCAGATAATTCCATTCTAGCTCTAGCAGTTATTGCTGCAGCTATCGGTACTGATGATTTAAGAAATACTTCATCTGCACCTTTAGTAGTAATTAATAAAGATTTTTCTAAATCATCGAATTCGATTACATCTTTAATATTAATATCAGCTCCCATAGATAATTTTTCAATTTCAAGTGGATTTAAAAAATTGTAAATTGATAACTCTTGTTTTAAACCAAATCTACCATATAAACTATTCATCAATAATTTAGATATTAAGTACATAGGATTTGATTTATCAACCGATTGTTTAATTTTAAACATATCGTTTATATATTCTTTAAAGATATTTTTAGATTCGAATAAATAACCTTTCTGTATTGATTCTGGTATTATTCTTATTTTACCATTCGTTAATTCATAATATTTACATAATTCGGGTAAATATATCCATTGATTTAAGAAGGTTCCTGTTGCACACACACTTCTTATTGATCCATTTATCTTAACTAATGTTTGATATAAGGGTCTATTTAAAGATTTATCCACATAGATTGTACACTTCATGAAACAATGTTGTTTACATAATGAATCGAATGTCTCAATTCTTAAAGGATTACCTACAAATTTATTAACTTTACCTACAGGCATCTCCCATTTAACCATTTGAGTGGGATACATTGATGTGTAATCATATGAATGTACTTCTTCATTGGAATACATTTCATAAACATCAGTATGACCTCCGTGATATGCGTTCTTTATATCTTTATATATTCCTCCAGTGATAAATGGTATACAGGATATATCTTTTGAATCAGTATCTAATGGGTGGGGTAGATATTTATTTAAATAAATATTTAATGCTATTGAAGATAATGTTGGACAAGTATGAATATTAATATTAAACTCTTTATAAATATAAAATCCGAATTTAAATATCACTTCAGCTAAACATTTACAATCATGAATATAATAATCCACTATTCGATTTTCCATCGCTACTTTACCTTCTTCAAAGTATTGATGACGTACATACTCACTTAATAAATAATTAATCATGTTAGTGTTATCCATCTTATGATATTTTGGATCCTCAATAAAAGCTTTACTTAATTTATCTAATGATTCAGGTAGTTTTAGAAATGAGTCATGGAATTCTATATAATATCTAAAATTATTAGTATTTAAATATCTTCCAAATCTACATTTAATCATGATTATTTTATTATCTCTGTATACTGGTTCAACTTTAACATCATATTTTTCAGCATATAATAATAGTGATTTATATATGAATATTCTGTCAAAACCACTAAAGTTATGCGCATATACTCTATATTTATGGTATCTATATTTAATTCTATTTGGATCAGATATAAATCATATATTAAATATATAATTTAATAGATTATAATTATAATTATAAATATAATCTTATTTTATATATTAAATTTAATCTTATGGTTAAATAATAATATTATTCAAGTTGTTAGTGTGTTTCCGAATATTAATTATTCATTTATAATAAAATTTAATGTGATGACTTCTATTTTAGATTATAAATATTTATAAAAGATTGTTATAATTATAAAATTAGAAATTACTATAAAAATAAATTCAATTAATTATAAATTCCCCCGCTAAAATGAAGCCCATAATTTAATGGTTAGAATAATTTCTTGATGAGGAATCTGTAGAAGTGAAAAAAAATATATATAAAAATTTGTGAAAAATTTTGGGGTTATGTATATATATACCATCGAAAATGTAAAGTTAGTAAATATATATTATAAATTATATATTGTTATATAAAAATTATAATGAAAATATATACTGGATATAACTAGAGGGAAATTTCAAAATTAATTGAAACAGAAAATAAGAATGTATATGAATGTATTGAACTAAAATATAAAATTGTATATTTGCTAATACATGAAATTTTATGTTAAAATGTTAAAGTTATGTAAGGCTAAATTTTGGAAAAAAAAAAATTAGAGAAAAGGGGAGGAAATTTTAAAAGTTAAAATGTTGTGCTGTATGTAATAAGTGGATGAATGATGGGGTTATATATTTTTTAGATGTTTTGTTATGTATACTACTTATAATTAGATATAATAAGTTCTCTTTTGGATTCGAACCAAAATTAACACTTTAGAAGAATGTAGTTCTAACCTATTGAACTAAGAGAACTATTATTTAGTTTTTATTTTAAAGTTTAAGTAAAAATTTTTACTTAATTAAATATATAAAATATAGGCAATAATTCATATAATTATATATTATAATATAGTATATAAAATATAACATATAAATTAATTGATTATTAAATTGCTATAAAATATTATTATAATAAAAATATAGCATAACTAATCATAAAATAATAATTAAAATATTAATTTCATAAATATTATATAATATTATATTATTAGATACCTCTTACAATTGAATATTAGTATCTCTATTTATGAAATTATCGTTTTTTCTTTCAATATTGTTAATATCTTGAAAATAGATATTTAATATACTATATAATGCTGGTCTTATTAAATAAAATATAAAATATAAAATAAAAAACAAAAATAAAATAATAATAAGAAATACCACAGATTCTATTAATAAAGTAACAAAGGAAATAACCACAACTAGCTTATTATTTAGTATGGTATAGTTAATTTGTTAAGTGTATATTCCATTTCTATTAGAGCTAAGAAGGAATCGAACCTAAATTGGAAAGACTTTGCAGGTCTACTACAGTACCAACTGTACACTTAGCCCTTTAATATTATAAATACATATAAAATAATTACTAGCCAACATCTAGCTTATTATTTTCTTTCTTTTAGCAAGTTAGCAATAAATTAGGTAACTATTTTGATATTTAATATTTTATATTTGATATTTGATATTTGATATTTGATATTATTATTATTATATTTATTTTATCTTACTAATAAAAAACTAGTAAGCAACATTAGCTAGATTATTTTAGATTTTACCAATAAAATTTTAGTAACTAGCTAATTAAGCTTGCAAGCAAACTAAAAAAATTAAATTTAATTAAATTTAAAAATTTATAGTCACAAAATCACAAAGCCCCCAATCACCCTATTAATAAAAATAAATATTTTAAATATTTCTAAAATATTACTTGCAAATAATAAAATAATAAATAATTTTTATAAAAAAAAATAAAAAACAAAAATAAATTAACAACCTTTAACATCAAGTTTCTTTATAAATTAGTACAGCTAAACTAAATACTTTACAGTACGTACATTTGCAGCCTATCTAGAAATATTCTATTTCTTAATTTATGGTTTTATACTCTATTTGAATCCAATAAAAATAAAAAGTATTATCTTTATTGTAGAGATCCATCTATTTTAGTATCTAGGGGTTAGATTCTTGCTTGATATACATTCAGCACTTATCTATTATGTTTGTGGCTACCCAACTATGCATTCAATTTTGTTACCTTTTTCTCTAGCAATGCGAGAGTAAAAACTTTAAGCAAAAAGTTAAAAAGGATTTTCCCTTTATCTATATTATTATAGAATAAAAGTCCCTTACAAAAAAAGTAAACAATTGGTACACTATAGAAACACAGCCTATTGGTCCTTTCGTACTAGAAGGTCTACCCCATTTTACTATTTATCCCTCCAGAAGATAGGGACCATACTGACTCACGTCGTATTAAACCCAACTCACGTACCCTTTTAATCGGCGAACAGCCGAACCCTTCCAAGCTTCTTCCCCCGGAGGATAGGATGAGTCGACATCGCAAATATTACTTCGTTTAATAAAATTAATATTAATATATATTCTTAATTGCTTCGCTTACAAACCACTCAAAGAAAAATATAATTTTCATTTTCATTTTATTAAAGTAATATTCTTAACTATTAAGTTAAGTTTAGACTATATCTTCAACCAGCATAAAGAATACAATTTATTTAGCTCCCGGTTGTTGGCGTGTAGTCGTTGAAGTGTTATAAATTATACAGTTGCTATATCCTTAATTTATAACTTACCTGCTGATTACCCAATCTTAAAAAATTTTTTACTTATATTATATTATATTATATTATATTATATTATATTATATTATATTATATTATATTAGATTATATTATATTATATTATATTTTGTTTCTAATACCAAGTATTGAAAGACATTAAATAAGGGGTTCCAGCATATAGCCAATTTCTAAATTAATATTGCTATTAAGATCCCCCAATGTCATTTATATCCATAATTTTAAGTTCCATCATTTTCAAAATCCGAAGAATCTTGTTTTATTGTAATATTTTAAGTTATATTTAATTTATATAACATTGATTCATGCATATGTTTTAATAATTCAGGTTTAAATTTATCAAATTCTTCTTTTTTAACATTAACATAAATTCTTTCATATATTGCTTCATTTTTACCTTTTTTATTATGAATAGTAGTATCTAGATTAAAATTTTTTTAATTTTAATTTAAGTGCTTCCCTAAGAATATTGATTTCTTCATTTTTTTTTAAAACAAAACTATATGTACATAAAGTTATACCTCCTTTTTTAACTTAACTTGTTGACCATCAACCATTATCCAAAAGGCTAAAGTTCTAGGTGTTAAATATTCTGCAATATTAGTAAGTATTCTTTTTTTACCTGATTCATCTAAAAATAAATCTGCTAGAAGTTAAGTTTTAATTCTTCTAGTGGTTTAGTGTTAAAAGATAACGAATTATTTATAGTTTGGTATCTTAGATCTTCTCTGGAATACATTCTTAATTCATCTTACGTTAATTCTAATCCACCTTCTTTAGTTAATTTTAATTTTAATTTTAATTTTAATTTTAATTTTAATTTTAATTTTAATTTTAATTTTAATTTTATTTTTTATTTTTGCAAATAAGTTATATACTCTAATATTTTTTACTGGATTGTTCAAAGGTAATAGAAGATTTATTTAATCCACTTCTTCTTATAGAAGCATCTCCTAATAATACTCCTACTAACATATCTTTAAGTGTTTTATTCATTATAAAATTCTATATTTTTGTTTTTCTTTTCTTAATGCTCTAAATGTGTAAAGAGATATCTCTACTTACTTTTTTATTAAATAAATTTTTAATTAAAGTTAAGCTAAAACTAACTACTAACTATCACTTGAGTAGCAATTTAAATATTAATGAGAATTAAAGGGTATCTTAAGTCATGACTTAAGAGTAATATTAAAAATGGAATATGAAAATATTTACTATAAAATTATATAATATTAGGATTAAGGTGCCAAACAGCCGAGACAATGTGTACTCTCGTCGGCTATCAGCCTGTTATCCCTAGCGTAACTTTTATCAATTGATCCCCGTCTATTCCATACTATAGCGAGGGGTCACTATGCCCTACTTACGTATCTGTGCGACTTTTTAGTCTTTCAGTTAAGCATGCTTTCCGCCATTGAGCACTACACAACCCTTCACTGGTTGATTGATCTCCATTCAATTTCTAGCTATACCTTATAAAAATTAAATTAAAAAAAAAAATAAATCATTAATTGACTAAGTCTTTACCTATATACTAAAAATAAAAAATTTAAATTAGTACCTGTCTATATTATAAATATAACTATTAATGGGAAATCCCAAATATTAATTATAATTAGATAAACAGAAATAAGTAAACCCAAAGTTTTGTTTTAGTTAATTTCATTACGATTACTTAAAAAAGCAATCTGTTATTTGTTATAACATCTTAAAAAATTTATAAATTATAAATTATAAATTATAAATTAATTATAAGATATTAAAATTTCAATATAAATTGAAAAGAAATATTTGGTTGTACTTTGCTACTCTATTAAAGACGACCGCCCCAGTCAAACTGCCAATTAGTCAACTCTCCCTTACTATTTTATAAAAATAATTGAGGTAAACACAAACCCAACTTTAATTATAAGGTTTCCACTTGCAAAGCAATTGTCTATCGACTTACCTATTTACTAGTAATTAAAATTGTTCTAGATTCATGTGATAACTAACTACAGTAAAGCTGCATAGGGTCTTCCCGTCCCACTGGAGGTAACGCGCATCTGCACGCGTAATTCAATTTCACTGAGCAAGTTGTAGAGACAGTGAGGCCATCGTTACATTATTGATACCGGACCACATTTAATGGCCAATCGATTTTGCTACCTTAGGATCCTCATGGTTAAGACCGCTATTAACCAGATTTTCAATTAGTCACAGTGTAATATGACCGCTTTTATATTAATGGCATTGGGCAAATTTCACACAGTATACTATCACATTTATGATTGCACTGTGTTGTGTTTTTAGTAAACAGTCGGGGCCTCCGATTTTGTGCCACCACCTAAATTTAGAAGTTTTTAGTTAAGTAATAAGTTTAAAAAATAAACTTAAAATTTAAACTTTAAACTTAAACAAAAAGATGGTACCTCTTATCGTCTAACTTATGAGGTGAACTTGCCGAGTTCCTTAACAACTTTTAGCTCTACGCCTTAGTATACTCTACCTACGAACCTGTGTCGGTTTAGGGTACGGTAGTTTATAGTTAAAATTAAAAATAAAATTTTTTTAGTTATTTTTATTTTTATTTTTATTTTTATTTTTATTTTTATTTTTATTTAAACTTTAAGGTATTTATATTTTAGTGTTAGTTTAAGTGTTATTTTTATTTTTATTTTTATTTTTATTTTTATTTTTATTTTTATTTATATTTTTATTTTTAACAAAATATTATTTTCCTGCCCTAAATAAATAAATTTTAGGGTTTCTATTTTGTACTCATCAGCCAAAACTTTGGTTTTGGTCCTTAGAGGCCGCATTCACACAAAGTGGTTTAACCTTGCTTTGCAACCCTTTCGTATTCGGCGAGAAGTATTTTAACTTCTTTTTACGTTACTCATGTCAGCATTCTCTATTCAGTAACCTAAAAATAATGAAACACTATTTTATATGAGGTTTGACTGATTGTTCTACTACCTAGATTAAGAACAAAATTAAATTAAAATTAAAAATTTTATTATTAACCAACATGATATCGGTTGATTGTTTAGACCCGTTAAATTTTCGGCGCTACGATCTATAATTTGCTGATGCGTTGTTACATACGTTCTTAAAAAGTAGCGACTGCCAGGCTCACTTCACAGCTGTATTCGATCTTGCTACGTCCTTATTTTCACTGAACAACCATTTGGGACCTTGATCTATGTTCTCGGCTGTTTCCGTCTTGACTACCCAACTTAGCATGAGTAGTCTGAATATCTACCATCAATTTATGTAATTCCGAGATTCGCTTCCAAAGGTAAGATTTTCGAGATCCCCGCAACCTGAACGTATATAATATTAATAATTACATTATACTTGTTGGGAATTGCCTTGCTGTACCTCCATAAATTTGTTATTTTTTATTTTAATTTTAATTAGTAGACGTCATACTTAAATATGTTTCGGTAGAAAACCAGCTATCACCAGGTCAGATTGGTATTTCACCGCTTACCAAAACTCATCGGAGAATTATGCAACATTCAACCGTTCGATCCATTATAATCTGGTCTTGGTAAGATCACCTGGCTTCGGGTCTAATAAAAGTAACTTATCCAACACTAAAAAATAAATAAAAATATAATAATATTATTATTATTATTATTATTATTTTTGTAGTCCAGTCGCTTTCGCTAGGGCTGTTAACCTTGCTACTCCTATTAACTAGCTGACCCATTATGCAAAAGGTACGCCGTCATTCTTAAAGAATTTCGACTGCTTATAGAGTTACTAATTCAAGATCTATTTCACCGATTCAGTATTAAACTTTTTAGATTTAATATTGAATGTTGTATTCCACTCGCTTTTCAAACTTTTCCTTTACAGTACTTTTGCACTATCGCTAAATTTATTATACTTAGCCTTAGAGGATGGTTCCCCTATATTCCGACAAGTTATCTCTCATCGTACTTTAATTTATCTTTATTTATAATTACAGGACTTTTGTTATAACCTTCTATGGTATAATAATTTTGTATAATTTTGAAATTTAAATTAAATTAAATTTAAAACTAAAAATTTTTATGTTAACTAATCTATCCAGATCTTATTTATTACTGACTCAACTATTGTTGGTTTGCGACTTTCAGATATTGGTAGAATTTAAGTTTTTAATTATTTTTTAAGATTTTGGCTAATCCGATTTCACTCACCATTACTTTCGGAGTCTCGGTTGATTTCCTTTCCTTTCCTTAATAAAATGTTTTACTTCAGGAAGTATATTTATAAAGGTTTACCTTAGGATCGCTTAAGTCTGTTATAGACTTCATATTAGAAAGAATATTTTTTTATGATATTTTTTTTGAAGCTTTAAGTTTCCACCTCCTTTGAATAAATTTGCTGTAGTTTTCCTTAATAACCCCTTTGAATTACTTATTATATATTTTTGATGTTATACGATATTGTCATCGATACTTTTATTTTATTTTTTTGTATTTTTTTTATTATCTATTTTGTATTGCAAATTAAAATTCCAGTTATCTACTTTAGCGTTGGCCAATAAGATATTAAGTTAGCAAGATTATTTTATAATAAAGATAAAATTTTATAATATAAATTTAAAAATTAAACTTATATATTTAAAAATATAAGATATAAATTTTAAACTTAGAATTTGTATATTTAAATTTCTTTTATAATAGGCTAAAATAGTAAAATATAAATTTTAAATTGAAAAATTTTTAGATTAGCCTATATTTTTTGTTAGATATTACTAGTAATCCATACACTTACTTATGATAACTTTAAAAAAAGTAAATTAGCAAATTAATAAAAAGCTTACTAGAAAAACCTCCTAGTGTAATAAAAATTTTATTGTTTAGAAAATTTTATTATTTGATTATTTTATTTTAAATAAAAATTAAGAATAGTATATATATATTCACATAATATTATTAAATATTATTAATATTTTAGCTAGATAACTTGCTAATACTGAGATTAACTAACAATTATCGAATAAAGTGAGTATACTAAGGGGGGGTTATATTTATAAAATAAAATTATAAATAAAATAGAAATTACAATATTTAACTATATTTTTAGATATTATTACTAATTTAACAGTAGCCGCTTAGTTTATATTTTACGAGTTCTATTTAGTAAGCGAAGCAACTAAAAATTAAATTTTAGTAATTTTAATTAAAAAGGCTAATTTATTATTAACTAATAAAAATAAACATGCAAGTTAATCTGTAACTAGAAAATCTAAAATAATCTAGACTAGCAAAATAAATATAAAATACTAGCAAACCAATAAACAATTCTATTAGTTATAGCTAATAAGCAAAAATTTATTTATTCACTTTTTTAAAGTTAATATTTTAAAGTTTCTATTGCTCCAGATCCTATTTCTAATACAAATCCTATTGTTAATACAATAAAGAATATTAAAGCTATACTGAAACCAAAAGTAGATACTTGATATAAAGTTACAGCAATTGGAAATAATAAAATAATTTCAAGATCGAAAATTAAGAATAACATACCCACCAAGTAGAAATGAATATGGAAAGTAGATCTAGTTTGTCCATAAACAGGACTAAATCCACATTCATAAGCAGAAACTTTAGCTTCATCTGGTCTATGAGGAGCTAATAAAACATTTAAAGCTAACAAAACCAAAGCTAAAAAAGGAACAAAAATAAATAAAAAAAATAAATTACTCATTATAAATTAAATATAGATAAAGACAGCAACAGTGTACTATTTAAAATTAAATTTGGTTTTAAAATAAATAATAATATAGATAAAGTTAATAAAGAAATTAAATAACTATGGAAGTTTGTTAATTCAGTATTTGTACTTTCTACTTCTTGATATAAGTTAGTTTTATTTTCAAGAGAAGTATTTGATATTATATTTGAACTATCTAATAACGTAGATTTATTAGTTGTATTATATTCTTTAGCTGTATTTTGGTTTTCATTTTCTAGTTTATTAGAAGTATGAAGAATTTTAATAATTTTTAAATAATAAGAAGCACTCACTACACTAGCTAGTATAGCTACAATAGAGATAAAATAATATCCTTCTTGTACTGCTGAATATAAAACAAACTGTTTAGAAAAAAATCCAATTAATGGAGGTATCTATTTTAATAAAAATAGTATCTTAAATATATTTCAGGATCTCAAATTGATTGACTTTGGGCCTTTAATTTTAGCTATTCAAGTTGTGTTTTATTAGCTTCGTAAATAAATTAAATATTTATAATTTGTTCTTATTTTAAGTCTATATAACTCAATAAAAAAAAAATAGGTTTCAGGTTTGCTTCCATACAAATATAATAATGTTAAAATAAAGGAAAATTTATTTAATAATTTAAGATTATATAGTTAGTTAATATTTTAGATAATTTAATATCTTTTTCCCATAATTGAATTAACACTTATACGTTTATATTGTATTAGTTTTATATTTAATAAATTGGCTTTATCTATTTTATATTTGATATTAGATATTAGATAAATTATTTGAGTGAGAAAGATGAGATTATTGTTGAGATATTTGTACTTAATATTATAAACCAGTAGGTAGTCTAGATTTGTAATAAAGCCATTTTAAATAAAATTTCCATCTGCAACCATCATTTATATTAGCTATGCTTTACTTGGTAAAGGTGTAAGATAAAAAAAAGAAGAAGAGGTATATTTAAAGATCATTTATTATTACACTAATTAATAAGACGATCCAAAGTTTCTATTTGTAATGTACCATTGCGCACCCGCACTTTGATTTTTATTTTAATATTTACAATATAGAAGTTTGATCTTTAATAAACAACCGTACATAGTTAAAATATAATACTTTAAATGTCAATAACCACCACCTATTCTTTAAAATATTAGGTTAACTAAACTTAAAACGTAAAGTAAAAATACTATTTCAATTTTTGCTTGCGTTAATTTTCCTTTTTAAATTTCTAATATTATCCGGAAGAAAAAAACATAAAAACATAAAAACATAAATACATAAATAGAATCATCCCTTTTTATTAGGGAACCAACCAGCTAAATAATAACACAAATTCTAAATTAAATTTAGAATAGAAATTTTAATTTTATTGGTTATATAATGCAAAAAAATATAATTATAGATAATTAAGAAATATTAAGAAAGTAAAACATATTCATGACTAACTAAAATAAAAATAAAAATATTTAAAACAGTTATTTAGATTTTTTAATTAGTTAAGATCTTATTTTTATTTTTATACGGACTATATCTTTAGTATAATATTTGTTATTTTTATTATTATTATTATTATTATTATAATTATTATTATACATGGTTCACGTGTAGTCTCTGAGGAAACAAATTTTATCTTTTTTCCTGCTGATCGTCCATTGTTAAAAACTAAATAATTTAAGATAGTTTACTTATTTAAGTTATTAGGATTTCCCAGCATATAGTGAACTTAACTTACTTAAAATTTAAAAATTAAAAATTAAAAAATAAAAATTAAAAAATAAAAATTAAAAATTAATGTAAGAGGCATACAAATATACCAGCCATAGAGAATAAACAAAGAGCTAAACATAAACTAAGTACAGGATTAACAAAGAATAAACCTTTAAATTCAGATATAAATTTAATATCTTTCATAGTAATATCTTTATTAAAAATATTATTATTATTAATTATATAACTTAAGGCTATTATTATTAAGAATATATTTAAATTAGTTATTGAATACTGAATTATATAAAATAGAAATGAATCTATTGATTGTTCACTATTAATAGCTAAAGATAATAATATAAAACCAATATGAGATATAGTACTATAAGCTAATAATCTTTTTATTTTTGTTTGAGCTAAACCTACTACTGTTCCTATTATTAAAGAGAATAATGAACTTAAAATTAATAATTTATTAGTTACATTAATAGAAGTATAACTTATAATATTATTTAAATTAATAGTATCTAAACTTATATTTAAATTAGTTATTTCATTTAAGGCATATAAATATTCTACATATCCATTCATATTTACTATTAAAGTTGATGGTTCTCCTATTATTCCTATTTGAGTATATATTTCTAATATTAAAATTAATATAGAAATTTTAGGTATAATAGTTAACCATATTGTAACTATAGTAGGAGTGTCATCATATACATCGGGAGACCAATTATGTAAAGGAGCAGCTGCAATTTTAAATAATAAACCTACAAAAATAAAAATTAAACCTAAACTTAAACCTTGTATAATATAATTAAATTCATAAATAGAACATAAACAATATAAAGATTCAAAATTAGTTATACCTGTATAAGCATATATTAAACCTGAACCAAATAATATAATACAAGATGATAGACCACCTAATAAAAAATATTTTAAACCAGCTGAAGTAGATGATTCTGAATCTCTATATAATGTGGATAAAATATATAATCCAAATGATTGTAATTCTATACTTAAATACATTGATATTAAATCTGAACTAGATAATAATAAACAGGAACCTAATGTACTAAATAAAACTATTATGGTATAATCTGTGGAATAGTTATTACTTTTTGTGATTTGGAAGTTTATAGTGTAATTTTTATTATCTTTATTTATTATTATAGGCCAGGCTATTAAAATGAAAAATCCTATTATTAATAGAAAGATTTCTATTATTTGAGAGATTTGAGTTACATGGAATAAACCGCTATATATACCTATGCCCGATCCAATTGACTGAATGTATAGAGTATTAAATGATAATGCTCCGGCATATATAAAAATTATAGCTGATATTCTAAGAAAATAAACGGGATAAATTTTCAAGAAAAAAGAAGGTAAGGATTTAGCCATAATTAAAGTTAATATAGACATAAAAATCATTACTTAGCCTCTTTTAATAATTAATTTTTGAATAATATTATTTATTTAATAATAATAATAATAATAATAATAATGTATATTATTAAATTTTGTTATTTTTTATTTTATTTCTAATTTTACAGGGGGGGTTATTATTTATTAAAATTATAGGGAAGAAGAAAAGCTTAAACTAAAATTTAGAACTGAAATTTAGAACTGAAACAAATAAAATTATTTTTTTTAACTTTACTTTGTTAATTTAAATTAATTAAATAAAATTTAATAATTTATAATTTTATATTCCTAGAATTGGAGAAGCAGCGCTATAAAAAGAAACATAATTAGTATATAAACTAGCTCCATCAACTAAGTTCATTTGACTTAATGTAACAAAATCACTGGTATGGTGTGATATAAAATTAAATATATCATTACCTATTCTAACTCCCATTTCTACGCTATCTAATGCTTGTTTAACCGTCTGATCGTTAGGAAGCTCCTGTAACTGACTGGTAGCTTCAGAAAATTTTCTTGAATGTAATAATACAGATTCACTAACATCTTTAAACGTATTTTCTATTGTTTGTTGTTGGATAGAGCTTAGATTTTGACTACTTAATTGGGAATCTTTTAAACCGACAATTTTACCAATTAAGCTCTCATTTTGATTATTAAGAGTAGAAGATTGTGTTGTTAGATTTATACTATCAGTGGAGTTTTGTATTTGGGTTCTGAAAGAAGAATTGTTTAATAATTTATAAGAAACGTAATTAGGGTTAAGTATTTTAAATTTAGCTAGATAAAGATAAGACATAAGTTTTTTTTTGAATTTTTAATTTTTAATTAATTTCTCAATTACTACATAACCCATAAATTTAATAAAAAACAAAATATTAAAACTAAATTTTTATTAATTTATATACTTCTAGCTTCAGTAATAATTTTATACTATATTTTTTATATAACTAGCAATGGGAGGGGTGATAATAAATTTAAGTTATAATAATTTAAATTAATCTAAAAAAAATATATATGATTTAAATAATCTAGCCTGCCTGCTTTAAGTTAAAAACTTTAGCTACTACAAAGCTAGTAATTGAATAAATATTTAATATTTTTTATTATTAGATTTTTTATTAGGTTTAGATATTATTATAGCTGCGAACATAGCTAATAATAATATCATACTTAAAGTTATTAATAATATGGCATCAAAAGTATATATCCCATAACCTAATACTTCAATTTGTTGGAAATCGTTAAAAATAATATCAGCATATAAAGTTATAAATATCACACTACAAGATAATATTATTATATAATATAAATTAATAATATTAATCTCCAATATTTGGATTTTATTTAATAAGATATTATTAATATTAGTCAAACTATCTAATAATAAAGATAAAGCAGGTACATTATTAAAATTGAAAGGTATTACAGTAAATAGTATAAAAATGAAAATAGATCCTATTGCTATGGCTAAAGGTAAATTTTTATTATACTGTGGTCCTGTTTCTAAAATATCAGATAATTTAATATTAATCATCATAATTATAAATAAGAATAATATAGCAATAGCACCAACATAAATTACGATATATGAAATACCAATGAAATTAATTCCAATAAGAATTAAATAGCCAGCTGCAAGTACAAAAGTAGAAATTAAATAAATAATTGAAACAACTGGATTTTTAGAAGTAATAGAAAGTATAGCACATAAGATTGTAACCAAAGCTAAGAAGTTTATAGTAAAAATAGTCATTTTAGTTTAATTAGTTTTTTGTTTGATTAAAAAATTTTTTAGGTTAATTTTAAATTTAGTTTTAATATTTTTAAATATTAAAATATTAATATTAAAATTAAATTTACGCTTTAATAAGTTCTCACTATTACTCTTCGTTAGAAAATATTTTCAGACATAATAACTTAAAAATTAATTAAATTTAAGAGAGAGCCATCGTCTCTCACGAATTAACATACCCTAGTGAATGTAGGCTGGGCCTTTAACATTTACGTGGTTAACCCGTCGAAGTTTTATATATTATATTATATTTTATGTTTTAATAACAAAAAATTTTAATTTTTTAGGTTAGTAAAATTAAATTAAAATTCAAATATTATTAAGGGAAGAGTATAAACCCTATTAAATTTAATTATTACATTTTTTTGTAATATTAATTTAGGGGAATATTTATTTGTTACATATCTTGGATTTAGTAAAGATAGTAGTTACACTATAACTATTAATGGTTTATTTACATATATTTAAATATTCTATATTATTTTTTTAATATAGGTTTATTAGTTAATTTTTAACTTTAGATATTCAAATTGAAATTGATTTTGTTTTTAATCTAAACTAATGATTAAAAATATTATTTATTTTATTTATTTTTTTTTATAAATACAAATGATAAATGACAAATGACAAATGACAAATTATAAATTAAAAATGCATCGGTATACAAAAACCTTCGCTAATTGAAGTTCATAATTAAATTATTAGAATATAAAAAGTAAGAATAATTTAATTTCTTATTGTATTTTTTATTTTTTAATTTAATTTTTTTAAAATAATAGATGAAAATATGTTTATATTAATTATTTTTTGTATATAATATATTTTTTGTATATATTTAGTTTTTATTTGATGTTAGTTGCGTGGATAAGAAAAAAAAATTTTAAATTGGTAAAATATAATGCTTACTTACTTAGTAATTAAATTAGTTGCTGGTTTACTATTTAGTAGCTTCGCGGGTATTAAATAATTTTCACCAGGCAAACTAGAAAATAACATCGTAAATATTACTAGCAAACTATAAAATTTTTTTATTTTTATCTAATTAAACTTAAATTTAACTAGTAAACTATAAGTAAAATTAGATTTATAAGATTTTTTTATATTTACTATACTTAACTATGTTAGTTTATATTAAAAAATTAATTACTTAACTACTATTAGAATATATTAATAGATATTTATTTAAATACTATATTCTATTTATTGTTGAATTACAAAACATTGAGATATTAATATAAATATCTACTTTTAGATTAGTAGATAGTTATAAATATTATATATTAGTATACCCATATATATACTTCTTTTATAAAATAAATTAACAAAACATAAAAAAATTTATATTTATATAGTATATCCACATATATACTTCTTTTATTAAATAAATAAATAAAGAAATAAAAAAATTTATAATTATATTTATATATTATATTCTTAACAAAATAATAAAGCAGATACAGATGTATGAAGAGAATCTAATAAAATATTAGGTAAAATACCAAATAAAATAGTAGGTATAATTAAACTAATTAATAAATAATATTCTCTTCTATTTAAATCTTTAATTGGTGTTAATAAAGGTGATAAATTCCCATAAGATAATCTATTATATAAAAATAAAGAATAACAAGCAGATAAAATAATACCAGTAGCACCTAAAGCAGCAATAATAGGGTTATTTTGCCAAATACCTATTAATGATAATTGTTCACCAAGGAAATTTAAAGATAAAGGTATTCCTGTATTAGCAATTGTGAATATAAAAAATAAAATAGTAAATACAGGCATATAAGTCACTAAACCTCTAATATAATTAATAATTCTAGTTCCCGTTCTATCATAAATTATACCCCCAACACAAATAAATAAACCAGGTGATACAAAACCATGAGCTAAAGCTAATAAAATAGCCCCTTCAATACCTTGTATAGTATTAGAAAATAAACCTAAAACTACAACACCCATATGAGCGATACTACTATAAGCAATTAATCTTTTAGTATCTTGTTGAATAATAGTAGAAAAACTAGCATAAATAATAGCAATAACAGCAACAGTTTGAACTAAAGGATTAAAATAATTAGTAGCATCAGGTAAAAAATTAATTAAAACTCTAAGATAACCATAAGTAGCTAATTTTAATATAGTAGCTGCTAGAATGATTGATCCAGCTAAAGGTGAATCAGCATGAGCTTTAGGTAACCAAATTATAAATGGATATAAAGGAGTTTTAACAGCAAAAGCTAAGAAAAATCCTAACCATAATAATTTTTGACTCTCTAAACTTATTTCATATAAAGATATTACTTGGAAATCTGTTGATCCTATATAACTATATATTACTAATATACATAATAACATAGGTAAACTACCAGCTAAAGTATATAAAAATAATAAAAAAGCAGATCTGAATCTATCATTACCGTGACCAAATATTATAATTACTATAAATAATATAGGTAATACACTTTCGAAAAAGATATAAAAAAGTAATAAATCTAAAGATAAAAAAGCACATATTTGTAAACTTTCTAATAATAAAAAAGATACTAAAAATATTTTTAAATTATTATTTATATTATTATAATTAGATAATAAAGCTATAGGTGTTACAAATGTTGTTAATAATACAAAATATAAAGATATACCATCTACACCAAAATTTAAATGACAAAAACTTAATTGATTAAATTCTGATACAAATTGATATTGAATCGTATTCGAATCAAATTGATACCATATAAATAAAGAAATAAAAAAATTTATTAGAGATGTAATAAGAGCTATTTGTTTTATATTTAAGGATTTATGATATTTACCTTGTTCTATTTCAGAATCTGGAGAAATTAAAATTAATAGAGAACCTATTATTGGTATAAGAACTATAGAGCTTAGCAATATAGACATTATGTTATGTTGGGTTTTTACTTAATGTTTCATTTACAATAATTTGTATTGTTATTTTTATTTGTTATTTGTTATTTGTTATTTTTAGTTTGTTTATTACTTTATTAGTTTATTAGTTTATTAGTTTATAATTGTTAGCTTACTATTTGACAATTTAGGGTAAGATTAATTACCTACTTAATTAACAATAAGAAAATTATTTTGTATTTTTATAGCTAGCTAGTAAATTTATTTTTATTTTTTTAATTTTGATTAAATTAAATTTATTTTTGTAAGAAAGTTTGCTAATTTTTAGTTATTAAATTAAATAATCAAAGTAAACTAATATTTTAAATAAAATTTAGATTATAGTAAATGTTAGTATTTAATATTTATTGCTTTATATTTAATAGTTTGAAAAGAAATATTTGTACTTTTACTAACGAAGTTTATATTATAAGGGTGACTGACTAACTTAATAGTTTAGTTGTAAATTTAAGTAAGTTATAATTGGCCTATTATTTATTTATAAGATAGATAACTAATCAGCAGTTAACAAGTAAATATCCCGCTAGTGGATTTTTATATATTTGGTATTTTTTAAATTAATTTATTAATTAGAAGCTAACTTTGTCAGCATACTTTTATATATAAACTTTTAAATTTAACCAATAAAAATTTAATTATAAAAAAAATAAAAATAATTAGCAAGATTAAGTTCTGAAAATTAAATAATAACAATACCAATAAAAAATTAGGTAGTTAGCGAAGCTATAAAAAAATAAAAAATATTATATTAAAAATAAAAAATATAAGTTAATAACTCCATACTCTGCAGGTATTTAAGAAATAATAAATTAAAAAATACAAAAAATACTAGCTTAGTAACTTATTAAATAAATTAAATCTATAACCTATCGAAGCAATAAACTAAATGCTAGAGGGGGTAGTTAATAAAAATTTAATTACAATAAATTAAAAAAAAATTAATCATCGTTTTTAATAAGAGCATCTTTCAATTCAGATTCTTCGAATTCACTTATATTATTATTAGCAGGAATTACATGAGGATATTCAAGTGGAGTTTTATAAACTAAGTGTCTTAAGAAAGGTTTCTCTCTATGAAAAGAAAAACTTTTTAGTTGAGTATTCCTTTCTAAATTAAGAATTTGATTTAAATAGTTATTTATAAAAATATCTACATTATTTTTATTTCCGTCAGTATTTGATAGGACTTTATCAGATAACCAATTAATAGTATAGAAGGTAGGTTTCATACCTTTATTTTCATAATGATTGATTATATAGGATCTTTTATCTTCTATACTTAAATCTTTAAAATTATTAAATTTGAATTCCTCTGTAACTAATAAAGTATTTTCCAAATCCTTAATAACCATGGGATTAGAACTATTAACTTTAGAAACTGATTCAATAGAATTAGAAACATTAACCTCAGAAACCTTAACCTTTGAATTAGAATCTAAGTCAGAATTCATAAGTTTCTGTAAAGTATCAACTCTATTTAAAAATATAAAATTAAAATTTTTAAAACCTAATTTAAAATTAGTGAAATCAAAATTAATAAAATTAATAAATATTTGCTTCGCTATAATAATATTAGCTTCGAAATTAAAATAAAAACCTTTTACCAATGGTAGTTGATAATATAAACTAACTAAATTAAAAATAAATATAAAGATATTATATATAATTTTTATTAAATTATTTTGTGTGATAAATATTCTAATGAATTTACTATTAAAAAGAGATTCACTTTTTATTTTTATAATTATAAATAGAAAAACTAAAAAATAAAAAGTTAAATTAATTACTATAAATATAAAAATATTTTTTATATTTGGAATATTAAAGTAAATATCATACGAAGTTAATAAAATATTAATATTGTGATTTAAGATATTTTCTAAATTTGAGATATTATTTACTAACGAAGCAAAATTTAAATTTGAAATAATATAAATTATTTTATGTATATAAAGAATTTTATAAAATTTAGTTAAAAAATAGTTAGATAAATTACTATCTATTAAAAAACCAATTAAAATAAATAATATATAATTAACATTAATATATTTTATTATATTTTTATATTTAGTTATTATATATTTATATTTAGTTATTTTATTTTTATATTTAGTTATTTTATTCATTTTTTGTATTATTTGTATTTGGTTTTGTTTTATTTGGTGGTTTATATTACTTAAGTTTGTATATTTAATATATAGTATAGTTTTTATTGAGAGGCTGAATCTACCCAAATTAAAAAATCTTGAGAGGATACTGCTTCTACTACTATTGGCATAAAACCGTGCCATACTCCACAAATTTCTGAACATTGACCATAGAAAGTACCAGATCTTTCAGCTAAAAAAGATACTTGATTTAATCTACCTGGTACACCATCTAATTTCAAACCTAAAGAAGGAACAGCGAAAGAATGTATAACATCAGCACCTGTAACAATTAATCTAATATGGCAATCAACAGGAACAATTAATTTATTATCTACATCTAATAATCTGAATTGTCCTAATTCTAAATCTGATTCAGGTATCATATAAGAATCAAAATCTATAGATTCTCCACTATCTGTTACAAAATCAGAGTATTCATATGACCAATACCATTGATGTCCTACTACTTTAATGGTTAATGTTGGGGATATTACTTCATCCATTAAGTATAATAATCTGAATGATGGGAAAGCGATTGCAATTAATAATATAGCAGGTGAAATTGTCCAGATTAATTCTAATAAAGTACCATGAGTTAAATATTTATGTGTTATAGGATTTTTTTTTGAACTGTAATTATACACTACAGAAAATATAGCCCAAGCAACTACAAAACTAATAATAATTAAATAAAATCCAATAGTATTATGTAATGTTACAAGTCCTGTGAAACCTGGTGCTGCACTATCTTGAAATCCAAATTGCCATGGTTGTGGTGCATCATTAAATATAGTATTAATAATTGAAAAATAATTTGACATTTTTAGCAAAGCAATATTTATTTTATTATTTATCAATCTTAATTTACTTTTTCCTCTTACTATTTTTAAATTTAGTGAAAAAAAAATATAGATTTTATGTTCTATTATTATTTATACTTTATATTAACTTTTCCTGGGTATTTTTATAATATATTTTATTTATTATTAGCTTGAATTTATTTTATAGAGTACTTAATAGTGAGGTTTTATTTGTTATTTTAAGATATTTTTTTTATAGCCTGCGGAATTGGAAAAAGATATTATAAAGAGGATAATTATTTGTATACCTTGTGGAGCTTGTAAAATAAAAACTAAAAATAAAATTCTAATAAATATCAATAATTGTATATTTTATTTACTATATAGTATAAAATCTAAAATTATTTTTAAAAAGGATTAATTTTAGATTTTATTTCCACAGAGTAATATTTATTACCACACTAATGGTAACTAATATAAAAATTAAATATAATTTTAATCTAGTCTAATCTAGTCTAATTGCTTCACTATAAAAATAAAGATCTAATAAATATAAAAAAACATTAAGATAAATACTTTAACTTCAAATAATAAAAATTAGCAATTATTATCTGATTTTATACTATTTAAATTATAGGAACAATTAAGATTTTATTTTAAATATAAATAAATATATAAATTATGAAGAGATAAATGCCAGTTGTAACTTAAAATCTTGCTACAAAATTAATAAAGATATACTAATAAGTTAGTAAACTATTAGCAACTAAATTAAAAATATATGATCTATCTTGCCTGCTTGCTAGTTAAGATTAAATTTGATATTATAGTTTGCTAGAAAGTAAATATAAAATATTAATCTCTATTTTATATTTTTATAAGATATCTGTTACCATCTTAACTTAAAAACTACTCACTCTTTAAGGTGAATATTTATATGTTTTATTTATTATTTTTTAATGTATAAATTTTAATATTAATTAAATATTATAAATTTTTCAAGATTATATTATAAAATATAATTTATTATATATTAATCAAAGTAATGATAAAATTTCCCACTACATTATTATTAGCTACATTAAGAATTTTTTTATTTTTACTAGATTACCTGCTTATAGCTTTTAACTTGCCAGAGTGATTATTGTTATTTATTAATTGCTTCGCTTACTTACCCTAGCTTAATCTTTTTTTAAAGGCCTCAAGTAATCAGGAAGGTTTGTAAGCAACAACTAGCATCTTAAGACTCATCTTTGTGTATTCTTATAGTTACAAAAATATAAATATAAATATAAATATAAATATAAATATAAATATAAATATAAATATAAATATAAATATAAATAAATCAAAATTAGTAAATATAATCTAAGGAGTAAAGGATTCGAACCTTTATATTTTAAAAAAGTTCATTTTTTGAATTAATATAAAATTAAAAAACTAAATAATTCAACCTTATTTCCTTAATAAAATTTTAACTTAATTTTACTAGCATACTAATTTTATAGTAAACTGGCAAATGCTAGAAGTTATAAACTGACATTTTCTTAGCAAATCTTAATAAAACACTATGATTGTATATAAAATTAGCTATAGGACTTGTAGCTTATAAGAATAATTTATGAAATTATAACCTATTGTTATTTTTATATTAACGTTGCTTCGTATATTATTTTTAGAATTATTAAAAAAATTAAAAGTAAATACCTAGTAGTAAATAAATAATTAATAACTAACAAGATAGTAACAAATGGTAAACTACTCCTAACTAATAAAATTCTAAATTTAATTCTAATTTTAAATCTAAACATTTTTAGATATGAAAAATATCAAATATAAATTATTAATTAAGTATAAGTAAACCCCCATTAATTCCAACAAAATAAATATAAATATAAATAAAAATATAAATATAAATAAAAATATAAATATCAACTTAAATTATAAAAAAATTTTTTTTTATTATAAGCTAGAGAAATTTATAGCCATCATCTAGCTTCGCAATTGCAAATTTAATTATCAGTATGCAGTTGCCTTAGCTTCTTACTTATTTTTAAGTAATCTAGCTTAAATTTTACTACCCATTTTGGGAGGGGGGGGGGGGGTAGGTATAGAAGCCCCAAAAACTTCTAAACAAATACCCAATAAGAAATAACTATACTAGCTTACTTGCTTGCCTGCTTAGATGCTAAGTTAAAATGTTACTTGTTTAGCAAGTGGCAAGTAAAATTAAAAATTAAATTTTGTAGAAGTATAATAGTAACATTACACAAGTATAATTAGAAAGCTAGTAGTAAGTATTAATTTAAAAATTAAAATTAAAAAAATTTTTGTCCAGATGAAACTGTAATACTATAAGCTCCTCTTTTGTTTTTATTAGAAGATCTAGCTACATCTAGATAATTAATTTTACCTTTAGATACAGCACCTCTTCGTACAGTTTTAACAGTTTTTCTAGGAACTTTTTTATTATTTAATAAACGTCCAGCCACTTTAATATTAATACCAGATAAGAAAGCAGGAATAATTTTAAGTTTATTAACATTATTACTACTTGATTTATTGTTTGTTTTATATTTAATAACAGCTTTACCAAACAGTCTTTTAGCAATAATTCTTAATTTAATTCTATTAATAAAAATAGCTAATAAATTAGCCAGAATATTACTATCATTATAAGGGTAATGTAATCTAATTAAATTAAATTCAATAGATTTTTTAAATAGATTACTTAAAATTTCACATAAATTTTGAAATTTATTAGGGAAAATTTTAGTAATATTATAAAGATATAATTTTCTTAATTTAACTCTAGTATTAACTCGAAATTTTCGTATTTTTCTATAAAGTCTTTTTCTGTTTCTGTTTCTTTTTTTCCATATTAAGTAAAATCTTAAATTTTTTTTTCGGTTTTTTTTTACAATATTATAAAATTTTTTAGCTTTTAGAATATTAGGAATAAACAAATAATAAAATAATTGAATAATAATTTTATCAGGTGTAATTAAAAAAACAGGTTTACTAATTAAACAAAACATAGATTTAAATGAATAAGCTAATAACTTATAAATATTTTTAAAAAGTTTATTATTCTCATTAATAAAATTAAATCCAATAATATTAGAATAATAAATATATATATTCTTATTAATCATATTATATTTACTCATTACTTGTAAATATTTATTTAATATAGGAGTATTAAAATAAGAAAAATTACTATCATTTACAAAATTCTTATTTTTAAAATAAACCACAGAAATAGGATTAGATTTAATAGAAATAGGATCAGTTTTATAATTAAATTTTTTATTTTTAATTATAGATTTTATTGTATGTTCTATTTGAATTAAGTTCCATTTATTAACTAAATTTAATTTTAACATTTTGGTTAAAAATAAATTTTTATAAAATTCTTCCATATTAGTATTATTATTATTAGTAGTATTAGTATTAGTATTATTATTAGTATTATTATTAGTATTAGTATTAGTATTAGTATTATTATTAGTATTAGTATTAGTTAGATTCTCTACTAAATTATTATTTTTTTTTATTAAATTTAAATTTAAATTTTCAGAATCGAAGCCAATAATTTTAGATTTATTACAGTTACTATTTGTTGCTGCGTAGTTACTATTACGAGAATCTAAATAAAGTGATAAGATATAATTTAAATAATTTAATACTTTATTATTTATTTTTAAGTAATTATTTAAATTTTGAGTTATAAGGATTTGATAATTTAAATCTTTAAGGATTTTTTTTCCAAATTTCTTTAATTCTTTTAATTGTTGTCGCTCAATTTTTATTTGTTCAGAAGTAATTTTCCGGATAACTGTTATTATTTTTTTACTTTCATATTTAAATCTTATTCGTTTTAGTAAATGTACTTGATATACACTTAAATTTTGATTGAAATAGCTAAATTTAAATTTATACTGTTTTTTTAAAAAGTAATTTAAATTACTAAAAAATAATGTATCACTATATTTAAATATTAGTTTAACAAAATTATAATTAATAAATTCTTTTCCATTTTCTCTTAATTTTATTATTTTATTTTTATTTATATTTTTATTTTTTAATATTACATGCTTATCCTCAAATGGAGAAATTAAATTATTAGTTTGTATTATAAATTTAGATATATTAGTATTTAATATATATAAATTATCTTTTTTTATATTTATTAAAAAGTTTAATTTATTTTTTTGTAACATATAACTTTTTAAATTTAGATTATATTTAATTAATCTTTTTAAGAAAATTTTGAATATTTGGTTAGTATTTAGTTTATTTAGATTATTTTGATTTCTATTTTGTAATACACTGTTTTGTGTGTGACTTTTGATTAGAGATCCTAGTTTAGTATCTTTAAATTTTAATTCTTCTTTCTTAGCTTTAACTATATGTGTTCGAAATAAAGGTAAAATTCTACTATCTATAGATAATAATTGAAAATTCAGATTAGATATTTTATTTAGATGTAAATTTTTATTAGAACTAAGGTTGTTATTTAATTTTAATTTTTTTTCTTTTGTTACTATTGTTGTTTTATTTTGTAATTTTTTTATAAATTTCATTAGCGAAACATAAATTTTGTATTTTTAATTAAATTTTAATATTTAATTCGATGTTATTTTTATTAAATGAAGTTTATTATTATTTAATTTAGCGAAGCAAATATAACTTTATAATTATATATTGAATCTAAAATAAATAATATATAATATATAATATATAATTTATAATTTATAATATATATATTATTTTTCATTTATAATATTTTTCATTTTTCTATATATTAATATTTATATTAATATTGAATTGATTCTAGAAAAATCTAATTAGATTTTTTATATTTAATATAATTTAAGTATTTAATATAGAGAAGTAAATATAATAGAGACTTTAGGATATTTAAATGAAAAGTATTTGCCTAACTTTAATTTTTTTATTTTTATTTTTATTTTTATTTTTATTTTTATTTTTATTTTTATTTTTATTTTTATTTTTTAAAGTAGGTAGCTAATATTTCCTTACTAGCTTAATAATAAACCGTGGTATCTTTATTCAACGAATAAATTAACAACTACGCTAACATGAAGTGTTAATTACCAAACCAAATTATATACAGTTAGCACCTGTAATTAATATATCAAATATACCATATATATTATTATTTGTATATATTCAATAATTACAGCCTATCTTAGATTATTTTAAAAATAATTAGCTTATAGTAAGTAAGCGAAGCAACGAATTAAAAAAAATATGAATAGGTATCTAACTATCAAGCTAGTAAGTTATTTTTGTAATTCTAAAATAAGAATCAAAACTAACTATAGATTATTAAAAATTTTTTATTAAGTATCTTTAACAAAACTATAATTAGTTTTTCTTAGCTCTTCTTTTATTACGAAGCAGATTAATGAAGTAAAAAATAGTCTACACCAACAAGTTAACAAGGTATCAAGATATACCCTTAGGTACTATATATTTTACCAATGCAAATTTAATATTAATATAATATAAGACCGTATTATTTGGTGAGATTTTATGTTACGGGAGGTTATCATAAAAATTATAAATGAATTAAGATTGTACTGGTAACATTTTGAAAGCGTGGAATGGGATCGGACTAGCTAAAGTCCATTCTAATGTATTAGAAGCTTTAATTACATTATTAATTAAATTATCGCTAGTAAAGTAAGGTAGTACAGTCCAAGGGTTATTAGAACTAACAGTTTGGTTAGCAAAAATATCGAAAATAATATAACCGAATAAAACCGTAGCTACAACTGAAATTAAAGACCCGAAACTAGATATCACGTTCCATCCTATAAATGCATCAGGATAATCTGGAATTCTTCTAGGCATCATTATTGTTAACATAGGGGAGTTTAAACCCTAACTCCCAGTATTACTACAGGGATCAGATTCTGTCATCATTTATATTAATATTAATATTAATATAATTGTTGGGAACATTTATCGGGTTTATTTTTTAAATTACTCACCCATTAATCGTTGAACTCCCTTATTACTTTATCTTATATTTTTATTTAATAATTAATCGTAATAAGAACAGCTGCAAATGTACCAAGATTATGGTATTTTCCGCATTTCTCCCAATTTAGAGTTATTAAATAGAAAAAAAAAAAAAAAAAACTTAACTTTGGAAAATATATCAATCTAATAAAAAGGAACTATCCTTAAGTTTTCTTGGGGCATGTTCAAAATTTAAATAAGTTTGTCTTGGGGTAAATAAATTACCTTTATAAATCAAACCGTTTTTAATAATAATAATATATTTAGTTAATGTATCTTTTCCCATTTGAAATTGTTTTAAACAATTTACTGTAGAAAACTATCCGATTAAAGACAGATCTAAAAAAATTATAAACATAAATTTGTTTAGTTACTGTAGCTATAATTCAAGGAGATATTTGTTTTTACCTAAGTTTTTTTTTTACTTCCAATTCTATATAGATTAAGCATTTCTATGAACTCTTTTGATTTAACTCAACCATATATTAGATTTAAAGTATCTAATTTATTTAAACCTAATTCCGGTTAATGTATAAAATTTTTTATTTTTATAATATGCTACTTTAGACAAATTAATAACTAAGTCTGGATATTTATTAAATAATTTAATATATCTAAGTAGTGTTGTTCTCGAGAGAGAATATATTCTACGGTTACATTATTAGAAGTACCAGTATCTTCTAAAATAACTAATTCGAAATTTAGCTGACCATATAATAGTTTATATTCTAAAATATTTAATAATTTCTTATTAAATAACTAAGATTCCAATAAACAAAAATAATTTAGAGGAACCGTATCAAGGATTATCCACAAACAAATACCACGTATTAAAATTAATCCGTTGATATATAACAGTTCGGTTTTTTATTTTAAGAAACTCTTAAGTTTCTAGTATAAATTGAAAGTTTCGTATACTCTGATTGTAGAATATAACGAATATGGTTTAATATGTAGACCTTTTGGATATTTAATATATATCAATTTTCGATGTTTAAAATAAACATAAATAGGAAAAATTTAATTAATCCAAACTAATTCATTATTTATAACTATAATGTTATTTTTAGCTAACCAAGCTAATACAATAAAATTAAAAACAAAAATAAATAGGAACTGTATTAGAATAAGTATTACTTCCATAAAGTATTTAATACATTTTTTAAAAAAAGTTTTTAAACAATTTTTAAAACAATTTTGTTTGTTTAAACAATTTTTAAAACAATTTTCTTTGCTTAAACAATTTTTAAAACAATTTTCTTTGTTTAAACATTTAAAACAATTTTCTTTGTTTAAACAATTTTTATAGCAGTTTTCTTTGCTTAAACAATTTTTAAAGCAATTTTCTTTGTTTAAACATTTTTTAAAGTAATTTTCTTTGTTTAAACAAAAGAAAAAATTACCCGCTAAACCTAAAAAATGCTGAGGGAAGAATGTTAAATTAACTCCAATAAATAAAGTCCAGAAATGTATTTTACCTAAAAAATCGTTGAAATTTCTTCCTACTATTTTTGGAGCCCAATAATAAAATCCTGCGAATAAAGCGAACACAGCACCCATAGACAACACATAATGAAAATGAGCTACTACATAATAAGTATCATGGAAAGCTACATCTAATGATGCATTAGATAATACTACTCCAGTTAAACCTCCTATAGTAAATAAAGCTAAGAAACCTAATACAAATAATAATGGAGTGTTATATCTTAAACTACCTCCATATAAAGTTGCTAACCATGAAAATATTTTTATACCTGTTGGTACCGCAATTACCATAGTAGCGGCTGTAAAATATGCTCTAGTATCCACATCAAGTCCTACTGAAAACATATGGTGACTCCAAACTAAGAAACCTAAAATACCAATAGAAAACATTGCATAGACCATACCTAAATAACCAAATATAGGTTTACCTGAGAAAGTTGAAATAATATGACTTACAATACCAAACCCTGGTATAATTAAAATATAAACTTCTGGATGCTACATTAAAAATGTTTGGACCATATCTTTAAATATAAACACTAATTTAGATTGAATATTTTAACCATTTATTGTAAAAATATTGCCAACTTTTGTTTAAAAAAGTTCCTGTTAAAGCTTTATGAGCTTTTATATCTTTTAATTCATAATATTTAGGTATTAAATGAAGTCTATTTTGTTTAGCGGATCTGGATGGATAAATTTTAAAATATTCAATTAATTTAAGAATATCTTCTCGTTTAGTTATATACCATTTGAAGGATTGTGAACTACCTTTATCAATATAAATATTTCCACCATATAATTCAATTAATGGTTGTAATAATTCAGATGTTTTCTGAGAAACAGAAATAGATAATTGTGTATTAGTTTGATTAATTGTAACTGTACCATCTGCATCAAAAAAACCAGATAGCCAACCATTATAAAAAATTAGTTTTTCAGGAAAAATTAATTTTAAATCATATTTAAGACAAATTTTATTTAATTGAACTAATCTATGAGAATTTCTAATTTGTCCATTTACATCATTTATTATTTTTATTAAACCAGATTTATGATGTAATCTATATCTTAGTGCTTTAGTTCCAGATCTTAATTTGATAGATCCCCCATAGACATTTTTAATTATTTGTAAAGCATGCTCATCTCTAATATCCATTGTAATTTCTAAACTAGCGTAACCTTTTTTAGATAATAAAAAACTTCCATCTCCATCTATTAGACCCGCTAACCATTCTATAAATTTAGGTTGACTTTTTATATTTCCTTTTGAATAGTGTCGAGTATTTATATTTAACAAACGTATGGCCTCTGAAGTTCCTACTAACGTGTTATACGTTTTGGTTACTTGCAAATTGTTCATATTTAAAAGAATTTTTACTTTAGAGGTACAAATATTATAACTTACACTGAAAGTATCTAATAAATTATTTATGAATTCTTCGCTTATAGTTTGTTGCATTAAATTTAAATAAAATTTAAAGGGCCACATTTGACCAAAAAACCAGAAAAGATGTTGATATAAAATTGGATCCCCACCACCAGCAGGGTCATAGAAACTAGTATTAAAGTTTCTATCTGTTAATAACATTGTGATAGCTCCTGCTAATACAGGTAAAGATAATAATAATAATATAGCAGTTACAAAAATTGCCCATACAAATAGAGGTAATTTATGTAAGGACATACCATTTGTTCTCATATTAAGAACTGTACTTATAAAATTTATAGCTCCTAATAATGAGGATACTCCTGCTAAATGTAAACTGAAGATAGCTAAATCTACTGAACCACCTGAATGTGATTGAATTCCAGATAAAGGTGGATATATTGTCCAACCTGTACCTGCCCCATTTTCAACTAATGAACTAATAAGTAATAGTATTAATGATGGAGGTAATAACCAGAATGATATGTTATTCAATCTAGGGAAAGCCATATCTGGACTTCCACAATGGATAGGTAAGAAATAGTTTCCAAACCCACCCACTAGACCAGGCATAACCATAAAGAAAATCATAATTAAAGCGTGAGCTGAAATAATAACATTAAAAAGTTGATGATCTCCTTGTAAAAATTGAACACCCGGAGAAGATAACTCTAATCTAATAAGAACAGAAAAAGCTGTACCTATCATTCCTGCAAAAATTGCAAAAATTAAATAGAGGGTACCTATTTCTTTAGCATTGGTAGAATTTAACCAGTTAATTTTCAATTTGAATTTTGATCGAAATTTTTGGGGGATTAAATTATTGTTTGTTCAAGTATTATCTCTTATTGGCCGGTAGATTGATTGATTTTACTATCTATTTTAAAGAAAGGTAAATAGATAAATTACATCACTTATAGAGGTGAAAACCACTGAAATAGTATAGTAGTTGTTACTTGCTTCGATTACTTACTTTCCTAAATATTGTTAATTATTATATTATATTATATTATATTATATTATATTATATTATATTAGATTAGTTGATTAGCTCTCTAACTATTGTCAACTAACCGATAAATAATTATCAATTGTTATAATCTAAGATAATATTACTTATGGAGACTATTACTATTTAAACTTCTTTTAGAAATTTATATATTTTTTATATTTAAAAATACTAAAAAGTATTTTATGTAACGATTGAAATAATCATCTATAATTTTATATTATTATAAAAATTTACCAGCTCCGCAGGCTATAATAAAATATTTTGCTAGAAAGCTAAAATTTTCAATTAATAAAATATATATTTTATTTCTTGAATTAGCTTATATATATAAGTTGTATAAATTTATATAATTTACTCAATTAATATTATAAAGAAATTATTAATTAAAATATAAAAATATACCCGCACCGCAGATTATACAATTATATTAAAATAAAAAGAATATTTATTTATTATATATTATATATTATATATTAGATATTATATATTATATATTATATTCCCTATATACATTATAGTTTATATTTCCTACTAAAATTTAATAAATATAAAATAAGTTTATAATCTTCAATATAGTTTATATTTCCTACTAAAATTTAATATTCATAAAACATAAGAATAATTTTGGCTTCGCTATAAATATTAATATAAATTGCTTCGCTATAAAATATTTTATTAAAATTAAAATTAATTTAATGTTAAATTTCTAGCAAGCTAGCATATATAGTAATAATTTCTACAAGTGCAACTAGCTTTATCTAATCAATTAAGCTATACTTAAAACAGTGGGGTGGGGATACTAAAAATAATCTTTATTAAAAAATACTAAAATAAAATATCTAGTAAGTAAAAAATAAAAAATTAAATTTAATATTATTTAAAAATTAATTTATTTATTATTTATTATTTTCTGTTTATTTAATAAAAAAAAATAAAGTAAAACGATAGCAAAATTTAAGTAAGCAAAACTAATAATATAGATACAAAAGCTTGAAGGACAGAAATTGAAAGTTATAATCCAATAGCAAGTTAGTGTGGCATAGCTAGCATGCTAAGTGGATTACTGTTCTTTTTTATTAGGAATTAATAAAATAATAATAACAATAGATTAGTAAAAATTAATCCTAATGTCATAAAGATAATCATTAAGATAAGAAATATTAGATAAAAATGATTAATATTTCTTCTTAATTTTATTATATCCATTAGTTTTTGGATTTTATTTTTTAGATGAAAAATTGTAACTATATAATTCGGAAATAATATAGAGATAATATTTAAAGTACAAGTTAATATTACTATAGCAGAGGTCAAACTAGTTAAAGCATTTAATTGTACAATAGATAATTGAGACAGATACAACATATCCTTCCAATTATAAATAAAATTCATTATTAAATCAAATATATTGCTATCATCCAAAAATTTATTTAAGAAATCCTTTAAATCAATAGTATACTCATCTATGACATTAAAGAAATTATTAGGATCTTTTTCAGTTTTATAAAATTCAACTCTTGACTCTTCATCTTTTGTGTTATTTAAATTTTTATCCATATTATTTATATTATATATTTGTTCTCCCAATATACAAATGACATTCAATACTATTACTATATTAATAATATCATTCATGTTGGTTAAACACAGTTCTAATATTTCTTCTAGATTCATTGTTTAATATTTAATTTAAATTTAAATTTATTAGACTAATGTAATTCGATAGCATCTTTTAAGTATGAACATACTAATAATGTAAATACAAAAGCTTGGATTAATGAAACTGCAAGTTCTAATCCAATTAAAGCTAAAAAAATTACAAAAGGAATAAAAGTTATTACTGCCACTATAATACTTCCTGTGAATAATTGATATAGATATGTTGATAATATTTTTAATAATGTATGACCAGCTACAATATTAGCAAATAATCGAACACCTAAAGAAACAGATCTAGCTAAATAAGATACTAATTCAATTAAAACTAATAAAGGTACTAAACCTAACGGTGTACCTGCTGGTACAAAGAATGAGAAGAATTTTATACCATGAATATAAAAAGCTAAAATAGTTACTCCTATAAAAATTGTAAAACTTAAACCTAAAGAAACTACACCACTAGCTGTTACTGCAAAAGAATAAGGAACATTAGAAATTAAATTACCAACTAAAATAAAGAAAAATAAAGAATAAATGAAAGGTAAATATACTTCATTATGAGAACCTATTTGTTCTCTAACCATTGAACTTAAACTTGCAAAAGAAGATTCAAAAGAAATAGACCATTTATTTGGAATTAAATTAGATTCATTATTTCCATATAAATGTAATCCTAATACAATTAATAAAATAAAACAAGTATATAAAGCTAAATTAGTTAGAGCAATATTAAAATAACCAAATAAAGGAATATTTATACCAATTAAACTTGTTACTTCAAATTGACTTAATGGTGATAATATAAAAATTTCCTTCATTTTTTATAATTATTTATTAACGCTGTTATTTTTGTTTTTTTTTTTATTTTTTATTTTTTTTATTTATTTATATTTTGTTGCTAGTATTTTTAATAAAATATTTTTATTTTTTATTTTTATTATTATTTTATTAGAGGTATTTGCTTTTACCTTGAAAGAGAGGCTGCAAATATATATAGCTACTTTTTTAATTTAAATAAATAAAATATATGAAGATTATATATATCTTCTTTGGTTCAGATTTAAAGATAAAATGGGGGTGTTACTATTTATTATAAATATAAAATAATAAATATAATATATAAATATTGAACATCTTATTGGAGTTGAACCAATATCCACTTGTTTCGAAGACAAACGCTTTCACCATTCAGCTAAAGATGTCATTTTGCTTTACTATAAATATAAATATTAATATTAATATTAATATAAATATAATAATTGTATTTACTAATTGCCTTTTATCGATTGGTTATATTAGCTTTACTAAACCTTTTTACTATAAAAATAATAAGATATAATACGTAAATATTTTTTTATTTTTATAATATTTGTTATAATGAAGCACAAAATTAAGTTAATAATATTTGAATTATTTTATAAAGTATTAGTTAGCATACTATAAAAATAATAATGGTGGGTTTCTATAAACAGTTAAAGTTAAATAATACTAATAATAAGTATTTATTTTGATTTTGTTTTGTTATTTGGACCTTATACTATTTCTAAGTGTAGCATATATTTAATAAAATAAAATAACAAATAAATTACAACTAGATAGAAAGCGAAGCAACTAATAAAAGGAAAATAACAATGGAAAGGGAAAAAATAAAAATTAAAAAAAAAATTTTTTTATTTTTAAGAATTTACTTTGCTGGAAGGAGATAAAACTAATATTAATGAAGCAAAATATATAATAAATAATCTTATTTCATTAATTATAGTAATATCTACTAGTACTGGTGAGAATACTAAGAATATTAAAGTAAGTAAACCAATAGTAATATACAGTGAGTAAGTAGTAATAATACCAGTATCTAATTTAGCAATATTCATTCCAGTTTCAGTAAATGCTTTAGCTAATCCATAAGGACCTAATAATTCAATAGCACCTCTATCTATTTGTTTTGATATAGTATAACCAAGTTTTAATCCAGCAGAAACGATATAATGGTTATATATTACATCAAAATAATATTTACCATTAAAGAAACTATATAATTTTCTACCAAAAGATGTATCAGTTAAACCTATTAAAAATTCTGGTGAGTTATGATATAATAATATAGATAAGATTGCTCCTATTAAACTTAAAATAGCTGGTAATAATTTTATTATAGGATTTGTTTCACTAGTAAATTCAGCTTCAATTATTGAAATATTATTAGGATGAGTGAATAAAGAGTTACCGAAGAAATCTGTACCAACACCTACAAATAAATCAGAGAAAATATAACCAAAGAAAATACTAAATAAAGCTAAAGTAAATAAAGGGAAAATAATAGCTAATTTAGATTCATGAGAGTTTAAATAAGAAATTAAATTACCTTTAGGGTTAGTAAAGAAAACTAAACTTATTAATCTAAAACTATAAAATGCGGTTATACCAGCTGTTATAGAACCTAAAATAAAAGCAAACATACCACTAAAACTATAATGTCCATAAGCTAATTCTAAGATTAAATCTTTACTATAAAAACCTGTTAAATAGGGTGTAGCTAATAAACTTAAAGATCCTACTAACATAACAGAATAAGTGAATGGTAAAAATTTAATAAGTCCACCCATTCTTCTTACATCTTGTTGATCAGCAAAGGAATGAATTACAGCACCAGCACCTAAAAAAAGTAAAGCTTTAAAGAAAGCATGATTTACTGTATGCATTAATGCTACATTATATTGACTTATACCTATGGCCATCATCATATATCCTAATTGAGATATAGTACTAAAAGCTATTATTCTTTTTAAATCATTTTGTAATAAACCACACGTAGCTGCAAAGAAAGCTGTTGTGGTTCCTATTAAGGTTATTATTAATAACGTTGTACTACTATATTCTAAGATTGGTGAACTTCTTAATAATAAATATATACCTGCGGTTACTAGTGTTGCGGCATGTAATAATGCACTAACTGGTGTAGGTGCTTCCATACTTCCAGGTAACCAAGAATGAAGAGGAATATTAGCACTCTTAGCTAAAGCACCACCTAATAATAGTAAAGATATTATAGTTATAGCAGTTTCATTAATATAAGGTACTAAAGAAAATATTACAGAATAATTTAAAGAACCAAATAAAGCAAAAATAGCAAAGAATCCTATACTCATTAACATATCACCACCTCTGTTCATAGAGAAAGCTAATAAGGCTGCTTTATTTGCTTGTAATCTTGTAAAATAAAAATTAATTAATAAATAAGATACTACACCAATAGCTTCCCAACCTACAAACATAACAAAGTAGTTACCTCCACAAATTAATATTAACATACCTGCGGTAAAGGCAGATAAATAAGAGAAAAATCTTTGATTATGAGGATCAGAAGATAAATAATCAATACTATAAATATGAATTAATGTTGAACAAAATAAAACAGCTAATCCTAAAGAAACAGTTAATTGATCAAATAAAAATTCCCAAGAAATATTTAATATTTCTGAATTTAACCAACTACCTAAATATATATGTACTGGTGAGCCTGTTAATCCTACTTCATAAAATCCTACTGTCATTAAAAAAGAAGATAAAAATAGACAAGTACAAGTTATAAATTGTGAGCCTGTTACTCCTACTTTTCTTCCTAATAAACCAGAAATTAATGAACCTAATAAAGGTAAAATTATAATTGAAAGATACATTATGTTCTTAGTGAAATAGTTCCTCTTAATCGATAGTAAGCTACTAGAATACTTAGACCTATAACTGATTCAGCACCAGCTATTGAAATTATATAGATACTAAAGGTTTGTCCAATATTATCATCAAATCCATAAGAACTTATTAAAACTAAAAGCGTTACAGCTAATAACATAATTTCTATGGCTATGATCATAAGTATTATATTTTTTCTATTTAAAATAAAACCTAAAATACCTATTAAAAATAATATTATTGATAGATTCATTGTTTGTGTGTTTTGTATCTTCTTAGTTACAGTTAAGAATTGCAATTTGATTTTTGATTTTTAATTTAATTTTGAAACTTAAGAGTGTTTTGTGAGCCAAGCTAGAAACTAATATTAGCTTATTACTTTACCCTAAAGAATAAAGAATAACAGAATAAAGAATAACAGAATAAAGAATAACAGAATAAAGAAGAAACTTTAAATATAAAAATAATTTATATTTAATATTTTACCTTAATTATTAAATATTATATTCAGAACATTGATAGTATATAATTTTTATAGTTATTGTTATTGTTATTTTTATAGTTATTGTTATTGTTATTGTTATTATTATTGTTATTATTATTGTTATTGTTATTGTGTATTTTATAAAAAAACTAGTACTAATTAATATTTAATATAATTATTTTTTCTTATTTTATATTTGTTTTTATACATATGAAAATTTATATGTTTTATTCATATTTTTTTTTAATTATATTTATTAGATTAGCTTTACTAGAGTTATTTATTATTTTTTAGTAATTATTATATATTATTTTATATAAATAAATAGAATTTATAATTATATTTTTATAATTAAGGTAGTAATATTTGATTTTTAACTAAAGTGATTTGTTTTATATAACTAGCTTTAGTTTATTAGATATTAGCAAGGAGTTAAAAAATGGGAAATTTTAAATATAAAT
>WNGO01000041.1_pt1 | contig 72957 bp, 83 predicted proteins | sample 5400511 | NCBI WGS metagenome assembly WNGO01 (sample SAMN13153380, study PRJNA577476) | soil metagenome | isolation source: 20 cm soil or saprolite under Garry oak tree replicate 2 | place: USA:California | collected 2016-06-15 | reverse complement strand
AGCCAGTACATCTTGACGCTGCGTGGGCTGAACCCTCCGCGATAGACGGAACTCTGATTCAGGAGATCGTGCACAGTAAGTGGACCGGAGAAGTTGCTGTCTTGTACCGAAGCGCAGATTCCGCACAATTGCGAAATACGCTAAACCGCCGTACAATGAGATAGTTGTGAACGTTCCCCCTGCGATGTTGGGGCCTGTAGCTCAGGTGGCTAGAGCGCGCCCCTGATAAGGGCGAGGTCGGTGGTTCAAGTCCACCCAGGCCCACCATTCAAATCGCCAGTAGATACGCGGCGATTCTCACTTTCCCCTTCCAGGGGACTTGTCATCAAAAAACCGTTTTGCCAAAAATTTGCCAAAAGTCGAGTAGGCCATAGATCCCGTAATCCGGGGCGTTCCGATGCGCGACCCGCATGAAACATCCAAAGTCGGATAGGCATTGTCGAGATTGCTGGCTTGTCATGTCGAAGGACGTGCAAGGCAGTGCAAGACACTGCAAGCCTGTGGAAGGAGCGGGAAGTCATTTTTGGTCAGTTTGCGGGTGGCGTAGTTCAGTTGGTTAGAACGCCTGCTCTTGGTCGTCTTCGGCCTTACCAAGACGTGAACTCCGAGCCCGGGTTAGTCAAAGCGTTGGACAGTTCCATCGAATCATGCAGAGACTTCTCAGGAAGGCAACGTTGGCGACGTTTATTTCAGCGCCACGGCGAGACGCCGAATTCCCTCTCGAATCTCGAGTTCGCGCAAGGGTGCGTACCCAAGAACCACGCCTGTGCGCCGTGGAGTTTTCGTATAGAAAGGATCTACGGAATACAGACCCACGCCTGCCATCTCGGCCTTATGGGACACATCCGCGATCATTCCACCGCTTTTCCCCTTCAACCAAACCAGAAGGTGGAGTCCGGCGTTCGCACCGCAGACTTCGGCTCGTTCGCCGAACTCCTTCTGAACGGCGCCAACCAGTGCATTCCGCCGCGCGGCGTTCGAGGCATTGCTCCGGCGGAGATGCCGATCAAAATGGCCTTCGCTGATAAAATCAGCGAGAGCGAGTTGCTCCAAGGCGGCGGTTCCTGTGTCTCCAAGCGCTTTCGCAGCCGCAATCGGTTCTACTAACGATTCTGGGAGGACGAGATATCCCAGCCTCAACGCCGGAAAGAGAATCTTAGAGAATGTTCCTACGTAAATAACGCGGCCTTCCCGGTCGAGTCCGGCCAGTGCCTGGAGCGGAGGCCCATCGTAACGATATTCACTGTCGTAGTCGTCTTCAATGACGAATGCCCCGACACGTGAGGCCCAATTGAGAAGCTCAAGCCGTCGTGATATCGGCATAACTACGCCGGTTGGAAATTGATGGGACGGAGTAACATACGCAAGCCGGATCGAACGCTTCCCTGTGGTCGCCTTCGGGATTTGAATTCCGTGATCGTCAACTGCCGCTGAGACCAACACTCCTCCCGCGGAAATGAATGCGAATCGAGCGCCGGTGTAGTGGGGCTCCTCTATCAGGACTCGATCTCCTGGGTTCAATAACACCCGATTGATCAAATCGAGCGCCTGCTGCGTTCCGTTGACAATCACAATTCTCTCCGGGCGTGCATCGATTCCACGCAAGCGTCGCAGGCGAATCGCGATGGCTTCCCTGAGCTCCCACCGCCCCTGTGGGGGACCGTAGTCCAGGTCCTGCATGGTGGCATGGCGGGCACGCGAGCCAAGCAGCCTGCACCAAAGTGTGTATGGCAGATCCGCAAACGCCGCACGACCGGGCCGCAAATCGTACGGAACGCGTGGCGGTGTAAGTTCCCAGGTCAACGTTGGCAATTCCAGGCTATTGGCTACCGCTCGTGCGGCTCGTAGGATCATCTCTCCCGCGATCGCAAGCCCTCCGCTGGCGCGACGTGGCGTGTGCCGTTCGGGACCGGGCGACTTCGGGGAATTCGAGTAAAGATAGTCCGACGGCAGAGCAGACGCTACAACTGTCCCTGCCGCGCCAATGTGAGCCTCAAGGTAGCCTTCCGCAACCAGTTGCTCGTAAGCCATTACAGCCGTGTTGCGGGATACTTTCAGGAGGTCCGCAAGAGCTCGGGTTGAAGGGACACGTTCTCCCGGCGCTATGGCCCGGCTCAGGATTTCGTTGCGGAAGGCGCGGCAGATTTGTTGATAGAGTGGCCCGGTTCCATCGAGCTGCAGCATAATGGATCTATTCGAACATAAAAAGAAGATCGACGGAAGGCTCCATAAACGGTCCTAGTTAAACAACAAAAAATGGATCTTTTGCACATTTAGGAATGGACCTAGGGTTATGGCGAAGGACGCAGCCGAAGTTGAAATCCCGGCGGCGCAAGCGCGGACTTACTCCCCCGGAGCCGCTTACGGAAGTCTTTTTCGAACGTTTCCAAATCGCCTCGTCCTGCGCGTGCGTTACCATCGATCCGCCGTCCAGGACGAGGCGGCCATTAAACTGCTGCTCTTCGTCATTCGGGACTGCGCCGGCTTTCCAGAATGGCCTCGCCCCCGTTCTCTGATTCCCTCACTTCACCCTGGCGCCTGCGGAGCGGAAGATCACTCATTTGTATCCGCGCTTCTCGAGGAGATCCATCCACCCAACTCACCGCTAATGTCTTTTCCCTCTCGGCTCCTCTTTTCCGTGACACTGCCATGGGCCGCGGCAACATTGCCGAACACCTTCACGTCCATAGATCCAATTTCAAACGACTCGAGTTTGTCCTTGCCGGATTTCAGATCGTCCAAAAAGTTCTCCTTAGTGTAAATCTTGCCGGAGAATCCCACGCTTTCCCAATCGTCGGCGAGGATCTGATTGAGCTTCTCGAAATTGGCAGCCACCGTTGCATCCCCTAAATCCTGTTCGAGTTGCTTGAGTGTGTCCGCAACGCTCGAACCTTTGGAAGGCGCCTGGGGTGGGTAGGCCAAAACGAGTCCAACGACTGCACAGAAGAACACAACCGCCCCTACCACCTTTTTCATGTGTTGTCTCTCCTATTCGATTTAGCGGGATTAGGATCCCGAATCTAAGAACAGCGGGGAGAATATTGAGTCGAAGGTGCCTCTCCTAGATCCATTTACGTCAGAAGATCTAGGACCATTCTCACACAGGCCGCGAATTTATTAGCGAAGGGCCATGACCAGAGGACAAAAAATGGCGTTTGGCATGTCTTGAAATGAACCTGGACTCATGGCGAAGGGCGCCAGCAAAGGCTCGCTGATTCCCTCACTTCATCGTGGCGGTTTGGGAGCGAACGACAACCCATTTGTCCCCGTGCTTCACGAAGACATCCATCCAAACCGACTTGCGGCTGCTCTCTTTTCCGTCCGAAGTGCTCTTTTCGCTGACGCTGCCCTGGACCACAGCAACATTGCCCAACACCTTCACGTACATAGGTCCAATTTCAAAGGACTCAAGTTTGTACGTCCCAGATTTCAGATCGGCCAGAAAGCTCTCCTTAGTCAAAACCTTTCCACTCTGCCCGAGGTTGGTCCAATCGTCGTCGAGGATCTGATTGAGCTTGTCGGTATCGGCAATCTTTATTGCATCCCCATAATCCTGTTCGAGTTGCTTGAGAGTGTCGGCAACGCTCGAACCTTTGGAAGACGTCTTGGGTGGATGGGCCAAAACCGCACCAACGGATACGCAGGCGGCCAGAACCGCCCCTATGAGCTTCTTCATCTGTTGTCCCTCCTCTTCGATTTAGCGGATTTAGGATCCCGAATCTAAGAACGCCGGGGAGTATATTGTGCCGACAGTACACCGCCCAAGATCCATTTGCGTCAAAATGTCTAGGGCCATTCTCACGTCGTGCCGCGAATTTGTCAGCGAATGATACTGATCAAATTACAAAAAATGGATCTTGAGCACTTGGCGAGATCGTTGAAAGAATGGACACACGCCATCCCGAGCGAAGCAAGGATGTGCAGGTCAGACCGAGAGTTATTTTTCCGGACATTTCAGGAGAGCCCGGCAGCCCATCCGCCCAGGTCGAGTTTCAGCAAGTGCCGGACGCGGAATTCCAATCAAAACTTTGCACGTGAGGTCGGTGATGACGAAACGAGTACGGGTTGGTTTCCTCTGGAGCGCGATTGCAATCTTTTGTGCTGCCGGGTCGGCGAGCGGACAACAGCACTGGACTGGAGAACCTTCGTTCGCGCCGCTGTCGGCGCGGTAGCTATGAATGCATCAGATGATGATCGACTCCGTGGTGGCTTGACCTTGAAGTCAGATGCGACCTCGGAACCCATCATGCCGCTGGTACCTGTTGATCAAGCAGCGCGGCTCGGCGAGAAACTTGGAATCGACCGCCCCTATGCCACGTCAAACGTGTTTCGCGGCCTGCTCAACAGTCCTCCGGCTACGGCTGGCTTCTATGGGCTAGTCAACGCGTTGTTCTTTCACAACAAAGTCGCGCCTCGCACGCGCGAACTCATGATCCTCCGGATTGGCTGGTGCACAGGCTCCGAGTATGTGTTTTGCAACCACGTGCGCTTTTCACACGAGCTTGGGATACCCGGCGAGGAGATCCTGGGCGTACGTGATCCACAGGGATGCCACGCCTACACCAACACCGATCGTGCGGTGCTCCACCTCGCTGACGAGTTGCACGAACGAGCTGAAGTCACCCCCTCGACGTGGGCCGTGTTGGAAAAGGCCTTCGCGCCCGACGAGTTGGTGGAGCTCTTGCTCATCGGTGGCTTCTGGAGGATGGCGGCCGGTTTCGTCAAGAGTGCAAAAATCCCGCTTGATGCGGGCGTTCCAAGTTGGCCCGAAGGCAGGAAGCCAGACAACTCAACTCCAGAGTAACAAATGCCTTCCGCAAGCACTTCGCCTTACAACAATCAAATGCTTTCCGGCGGTTCACGAGAAAACGATCGCGGCCCCTTGAAACTATTCCATACGCTTCCTAAATCCAAAGGAGGACCCCAGTTGAACCGTTCAAGACTTCTCTGCTTTATCGCATTCCTTTGTCTTGATTTTTCCACTATGGTATCCGCGTCCGGGCAGCAGGATGACGCGATCGTCCGCGCGCGAATCTTGTGCACCCGTCACAGTCTGATTGCTTCCCTTGGTTGGCAGGTTTAGAATCTCGCTACTCGAAGTCACGCGGGGGAGCGCCCAGCGTTGGAAATCCTCTTGTGCTGTTTCCAACAATTCGTTGTCTTCGTACTTCCTCTGGCTGCCGCGCCGTTTGGCATTCCGGCGACGGCATTCTGGATTTATGTTTGTGCGTCGCTGCTTTTCATCATCGGCTTCATCAAGATTCTCAATGAACTGCCCCAGGAACATGGCGTCGACAAGATCATGCCGTTTGGCCGACTGTTTTTTGCGATTCCCATGGCCGTTTTTGGTTCCGAGCATTTCACCGCCACGGCGGGTATTGCGACCCTCGTTCCACGCTGGATTCCCGCGCATACGTTTTGGGTCTATCTGGTGGGCCTCGCTTTCCTTTGTGCGGCGCTCAGCATTGCCGTTCTCGTCCAGGCACGGCTGGCAGCGGCTCTGGTCGGAATGACGCTGCTGATCTTCGTATTCGTAATGGACATGCCAGCCGTCGTTGCGAACCCACGCAACAGATTCTTTTGGGCCCTGGCGCTGCGACAACTTGCCTTCAGCGGCGGCGCTTTCGCTTTCGCCATGTCGTCGTGGAGCACTCGTCCGAGACAGCCGTCGCCCGCGCAGCCGGCGGCGGCACGGGTCGCCTTTCTGCGATTTTTCGTCGGCATTCCTTCACTATTCTATGGGGTGGAGCATCTGCTGCACCCGGCATACGTGCCGGGAATTCCGCTGCAAAAGCTCACGCCCGAGTGGATTCACGGGCGAATTGTCTTGAGTTATTTTGTTGGCGTGATTCTGATTCTCGCAGGCGTCTGCTTGCTCTTGAATAAGAAAACGCGCATGGCAGCCACGTCTTTAGGGCTCACGATTCTGCTGACGGTGTTGTGGATTTACCTGCCGATGCTCCTCGCCGCACCCAGAGAGGTGGTTGCGCTGAACTATTTCTTCGACACGCTGCTTTTCTGCGGAGCCATCCTGCTGTTGGCGAACGCGATGGACGAAAAAACGGCTGTGGCGCGGATTTAATGCGAATCAGAACGCGTACTGAGTGATTCCAACCCGCGATTGGCGCGGGTTCTGCGTACGTAGAGCTCCTTAAGGAGCTCCAAGACGCGGTCTCGGCCGTAGCAAAATGCCCTTCCTAATGGACGCAGCCAATTCCTCGCGGGCCAAAGCCAAGACGTATCCGCGCCTGTTCTCGCGGCGGTCTTGGTCGACTTCTTTGGCGTGTCAGATAATCATGCCGCAGCGGTCGACCGCGAGGACAGAGAGCAGTGACGAGAGAATGAAAAAGGTGGCGAATTGCTTTCGGGCGCGGCGTCCCGGCCAATTCTAAGCACGGCACCCAGACTACGAGTGCGTTTTAGCAGGTGACTATGGCCAGCCAGCGTGCCCAGCGGGTGCTCCTACGGTTAACACCTGGCCCGTGCGGCTCTTGTCGGTCATACTCTCGACGCCACGCCATTCCCGGACCACCATGAACAACGTCCTTCCGTCCGCTCCCCCAAGCATGCAAGCGAAGCAGCCTAGGTCAAGCTTGATCGTCTGCAACGCCTCGCCACCTTCGCGAACGCGTACGCAACGCTTGTTGGGGACGTCTCCGTACCACACGGCGTTTTCCCCGTCGACGCAGATTCCGTCTGGGACGCCGTCGCCGAGGTCGGCCCATACACGCCGGTTCGTCAGGCTGCCATGAGCCCCGATATCGAAGGCGGTGAGTTTTTTGGCATAGGACTCAGCGACGATCAGCGTCGAGTTGTCGGGTGTCACGGCCATGCCGTTGGGGAATGCGAGGTCGTCCGCCACCTGACGACCCGAGCCGTTGGGCGTTACGACGGCGACGGTTCCGGGAGCGAAGTTCTCGCCCGTTGCAAGGTTGAAGCCGATGTTGTTGACGTAAATGTTGCCACCGCAGTGCACGACAATGTCATTCCAAGGGTGGTTGGCGAGGCTGGTCAGGTCAGCATGGGTCACTAGCGAGCCGTCAGATTCCCCGCGCAAGAGCACTCCATCGTACGCCGACACCATAAGTAGACGCCCGTCGGGCAGAAAATCGATACAGGACGGAAATGACGGCGCGCGAGTGATGACTTCGCTTCTGCCCGCCAGATCGACGGCGATGATCTCTCGCGCGCCCCAGTCCGAGAGCCAAAGACGCTCGTCGTGCCACCGCGGCGACTCACCGAACGTGAGGCCGGTCAACAGAGTTTTCATTTTCGGTATCGTAGTCGTGTCACTGGCGATTCAGATGCCAAGGCGGCGATTTTCTGCAACCAGATTATTTGCGACCAGCGGCGTCTGGGAAGTGTAACTGTTGCGCTGTAGCCTGTTCACCCGTGCGCAATGGCCGATAGGTTACGGATATTGCACCATTGCTGAGGATTCTCGACTGTTCCACCGTAAGTTTCACGTGATCGGTTACCTCATCGAACAGCCGCATGCCCGAGCCGACTACCTCAGGGCAGATCGTAAGACTGAGCTCATCGAGTAGCCCTTCATGAAGCAGCGAACGCACTAGTTTTGGGCTGCCAGGTACCTGGATAGTCTTTCCAGCCTCCGCCTTCACTTTTGCAAGCGCGGAAGCGAGCTCGCCCTTGAGTAGTATTGCCGGCTCCCATTCGAGCTTGCCCACCTTGTCCGGCGTTCTTGACACCACATACTTTGGCGAATTGTTCAGGAACTTGGCCATTGGCACATCGTCCTTTTGGTGGGGCCACATCCGAGCAAAAAGCCGATAGGTTGCTGGGCCGAGCAGCACGGCATCCGCCCGCGCTATTCCGGCGACGATTTCTTCACTCATATCGTTGTCGAGGTACTGGAAGCCCCAACGCTCTGGAAATTCCACCACGCCGTCCACAGAGATGAACAGTCCCGCAGCTATTTTTCGCACGTCGCTTCTCCTTTGAGTGAGTGGCACCCGTCGAAGGGATCGATCCGGTTCGCCGGCCGTCCACGCCCATGAAGATGTAACCCTTGTCGACCTTCACCATGGGCAGGCGACGACTCCGAATCGTCCAGCGAATCCGGTTCAATCTTCTCAAGGGATTTCGCTCTTGAATTGTAAAAAACCGTCATCGCAATATCTTCTGCAAGTCAGGACACCTCCTATCGGATGCTTACTCTTGGATTGACAAATTCAAGGCGCAAGACCCGGTTTCTCTTGAAGTCGGCACGCCTTTTGCAATTGCGCGGAAGATCGCGGAGAGGGTGCGCTGCACCGTTACGAGCGGACACACAAGAGACGATTCGCGAAATCCCCCGGGCGAACTCGGGATTAAACGGTTGTTCGAGCGCTGACGGCTGCTCTTAAATCGAATCCCAGTAAAAGTCATTCCCGACCGAACTTTTCCTCTGCTCAGCGACTGCAAAGGCGTTCCGCGGGCTGTGCCCCAAGCTTAGGATCGACTCTTCGCGCAGGGTATCTGCAACGCCCGGCCTAATCCGTATCGAAGCACAGAAACAGTTCGCTCCAGCCTTCCTTGGAATCAGAGTGGCCATATCCAAGCCGTTTGAAGTGGATATTGGCGAGAACGGGTTCGTTGATTATGCCGCCAGTTCGTGCATGATCATCTTGTTGGTGATGGCCAGACGCCGATGGGGCTGTCATGGGCGTAGAGCGTGCCGCATTGAAACTCTCTCAATGCCTTGGTTCGGGGAGTCTCAGGGGTTGCAGGTACGGCCCCATTTGGAAGGAGGAATACGGAAATGAGCAAGCAATGCGATCCAGGCCTTGATGACCGCTGTCGTGACAACGATGGGAGCATCCGAAGAAAACGAGGCGACACCCTTGTGGGAACGCTCCGGCGCGAGTATGGCGAGGAGTTTGCGGAGGGTGCGCGAAGCGACATGAAGCTGGAAGCTTTGCTCGACCTTGCACATAGTACTGGTGCAGTCCGAAGCGGCCCAAAATGAAGTATACCGTCCGTCGAACGCCTGAGCGTCTCAGGGATTATGTGGATCACCTGTGGACTATAGAGGCTAGTGGAGATGGGCCACCGGATCTAACTCTCAAGTTCTTTGCCACGTGCGCTCCCTGCATCGTGTTCCAACATCACGATGGTCGGTCCGCTATAACCCACCGAATTACCAGCGGCGTTCGAGAGGCCTGCAATAAGAGTCACCCCACATCATTTATCCGTGGGCCAATTACGCGGCCGTTTCATTGCATCACGGAAGGCGCCCCCACCGCGATTGGTATCGAACTGAAGCCTCAGGCCCTCAACACCCTCGTTGGCATCGACGTCGCGGAACTGAGCGACGGACTGGTCGAGCTCAATGCCTTTTCACCCAGCAACCTCAATGAACAGCTGCTCAACGCCAAAAATCAACACGATCAGATTGCAATGCTAACAGGATTTCTGACGGCAAGAGCTCGTGCTGTGCGAGGGAAAGATAGGGTTGTAACCCAGAGCTTACGATTAATAGATGAGAACGTTGGATCCATGCATGTGCGGAATCTGCTCAAGTGCTTGAATGTCTCAGAACGGCAATTTGAAAGGAGATTCGCACGGGCCGTTGGCGTCCCTGCGAGCTACTATCTCCGGGTGATGCGCTTTCAGGAAACGATTCGACGGATGCAGGCCGGTCGCTTCGAGAGATTAACGGATATCGCGTTCGATCTCGGCTACACGGATCAGTCACATTTCATCAAGGACATAAAAGAGTTCACTGGCAGCACCCCGAAGGACCTTTCTTATGCAGTTGAAGAGTGCGGTGTTATGACACCCTACCGAAGGTTAGTTCGACAAAGAATATTGATCCGGCAAAACAGCGGAAGCGATCCGACGCCGGGCGTCTGAAGCCCCTGAGGCAGAAAGTTATCCTTGCGCCGCGTTTGGCTGGCAACATCTAGTTGATTACCGACCTTGCTAGGCATGCGGAATTGACTTTTCGATCGTATTCTTAGGAGGCGAACCTGTCCGGCAGTACATCCCACGGTGTACCACTGGAAGATAGTCAAAGCAGATTGCGGCTCCGCAAGAAGGTAAAAGATCGACTTGCGATGCCCAAGTTGCAACAGCACTGACCTAAAAAGCCTATCCCTTGCCTTCCAGAAGGCGGTTCGATGTCAAGACCAGATCCCGCTTGCGCGGCGTGAACCGGTAAACAAATCAGAGATGTAAGGTGAGTTTTTTGTGCGATTGAACAAATTATGCGCTCGATTAACTGGTGATTCATTACGGCCGGGCAAAGCTTCTCCGACTCGATTGTCTCTCCGTGACAGCGAAACCTGCCTGAGCTTCATCTGGGGAGAGGCGCAACTGGAATTTATCGAGACTGCGAACGGCTGGCATCCGTGACGTCTTGCGTGACCATGGGGCGGAACTGCTGGCGTAACGTGCGCGGAGTGCACCCTTTCATTCGTTTAAACCGTCGGGAGAAATTAGAGTAGTTATCGAAGCCGACGCTGAACGCAATCTCGAGAATACTCATGTCCGTATTCGTCAATAGCTCTGAGGCGGCGCCGAGACGAAGTTCGTTGATGTAAGTTGTCATCGTTCGCCCCGTGGCGCGCTTGAAAAATCGGCACAACGACGTTTGGTCCATATATATCTGCTTGGCCAGTTGCGCGAAATTTATCTTCTGATTGGAATGACATTCAAGGTGGTGACAGATTTTCTCCATACGGCGTTGGTCCTCAACGCGGCAGATCGGACGAAGCCGAATGGTGGAGAGTCGCTGGGGCCGCGATTCCTCGGCCAAGGCCAATAGAATCCCGAGCAAAGCAAGCAGACGCCGTGCTGGAGAAAGAGAGGGAAGCTCAGCCAGTGTCCGGGCAGCATCTCGCCCTGATTTGGTATGACCAAATGCCAACCCGTGTGCTGCGCGGCTCAACAAGCGTGCGATCTGCGCCATCTCCTGCAGTGCAAAGAATCGTTCGCCAAGAAAATCCTGACGGAAGTGGACGACGACGGCCCGATGCAGTTTCTTGGAGTCGCACGGGAATGGCCGTGAGCGCCAGCTATGGGGCAAACCGGGGCCGAGCAATACCAAGTCCCCGGGACCGTAATCTGCGATGCCGTTGCCCACCAGACGCTGGCCGTGGCTGCTTACAATAAGCGTAAGTTCGTACTCTGGATGGTAGTGCCAAAAAAACGGGAATTGCGGAGCAACACGCACAAACGCAGAAAATGACGCCGTAACGCCCGCCAGTTTTTCAAAGTGCGCTTTCACGCGACTATTATGAAGGCATTGACAGGTTTTGTGAACAAGCGCCGTCCCCGCTGCCAATGGAGTACACATATTGGTCAACACGGGAAAAGACAGTGGCGGATCGTGCGGTTACTCTATCCGAACTTCATACCCTATGCCGCAGCGGTCGACCGCGCGGACGGAGAGCAGTGACGAGAGAATGAAAATCGTTCCAAATAAGGGGTTGAAAGGACACGGAGGTAGAACCAAGGAGATTCTATGATCGGATTGAATGTATCGAGATGGTGCGTTCCAGTTTCAGCATGTTTTCAAGGTCGCGGATCAACTCTTCTCGCGTTTGTGCTGTTTTTCATGCCCAGCCTTGTTGCTGCCCAGGATCCCATTCTTGTTCCCCACCCCCGCGAATTGCAGGTCGCAGGCCCGGTGTTCCGCGTTCTGGCAACCACACGGATTGTGGTTGCGGCTGACTCCCCAGAGGACCATTTCGCCGCGACGAGCCTCCAGGAAGAATTGAAGCTGGTGACGGGCGCATCTTTTCCCATTGTGTCGGCAACACCTGGCGGAGCAGGTACCATTGTCCTCGGCCGCATCGAGAATCCCACGATCCATAGGTTGCTTCTCAATCATCATTTGGAGACGACCGATCTCCGCAGTGAAGGCTATGTCCTTGATGTTCAGCAAGACGAGGTCTTGGTGGCGGGCAAGGACGCGGCGGGTTTGTTCTATGGCGTTCAAACACTGCGCCAGCTTACTGTCGGCAAGGAGCGCCGGGCAGAGATTCTGGGCGCTCGTATTCGCGATTGGCCAGCAATGCTCTACCGCGGCACGCAGGTCGACTTGAGTCGGGGTCCGGTTCCAAAGGTCGAATACCTGAAGCGCATCGTTCGCACAATTGCCGAATTCAAGATGAATCAGCTCAATCTTTACATCGAAGACGCCTTCCCTTTGGAAGGCCATCCCCTGATTGGAATTCTGGACGACACACTATCGCGCGCTGACTTTAAGGAACTGGTTGCTTATGCAGCCCCCTATCACGTGGAAATCATTCCTGCAACTGAAGGATGTGGCCACTTGCACAAGGTCTTGCGTTTCGAGCAGTACAGCGGAATGGCCGAGCTTCCTCGTGGTAACGATCTTGCAGTGGATGATTCTGCCGCAGACAAATTTCTGGAACAGTTCTACCGACAGGTAGATTCCGTCTTTACGTCTCCGTTCTATAACATCGGATGTGACGAAACCCACGAGCTTGGCGCAGGGCGCAGTGCGGCGCGCGTTGAGAAAGCCGGCTACGCCGACGTTTACGCCCAAAGTGTGAAACGGGCATACAACCTCGCGCGCGGCCACAACAAGCAAGCGATATTCTGGGGCGACATGGCTGTGGCCCATCCTGAAGTGATTCCCAAGTTGCCCAAAGACCTCATCGTAGCCACCTGGGAATACTTTCCTCAGTCCTCCTACGAACAATGGCTCAAGCCATTCTCCGATGCTGGCATGAGAATCATCGTCTGTCCCTGGGTTGGCAACACGAGTCTGATTGTTCCAGATTACGAGGTGGCGGCGTCTAACATTGCCAATTTCATCGACGAGGGCAAGAAAGCTGGCGCCATAGGGGTAAATGTAACGGTTTGGAACGATGATGGTGAAACCCTCTTCGCCCCCAATTGGTGGTCGATCGTTTACGCAGGCGCGAATGCCTGGGAGCAGAGCAGGAGTGACGTTGCTATTTTCGATCGAAAGTTTGATTGGGTCTTTTATCGCAATACCGACCATCGATTCACGGAGGCACTCAAGAAGCTCAGCAGCGTAAATGCGCTACTCCACCGGCAAGGCACGATCTACGTCTACAGCTCAGATTTCGGCGGAACCAACGATAGCCTATTCTGGCGTGATCCATTTTCTGCGGGCGGGCGAAGTGATACGGACAAGATAGGTTCGGCGGCTTCCGAACTGCGGCGCATCGCCGAGGAGAGCTTCACGGTCTTCGCGACAAGTGAAAATCGTGCAGCCCGCAATGCAGATACCCTCAAGTATCTTGAGTTTGCCTCCCTGAAGCTTGACGCTCTTGGAATGCGCTATCAATATTTGCCGGAAATTTCCAAGCGCTACTTTAGAATCTTGGCAAACGAGAAAACCGCGTCCCCGTCCGAAATAGATGCGGAATTGTTCCAAATCCAAGGAGTCAACGGGCCTTTGATCGATTTGCGCGATTACACTACGCGGTTGCGCGCGCTCTATCGTGAGTTATGGCTCAACGAGAATTTCACTTCGTGGCTGCCCAATATATTGCAGCTCTATGACCGCAACGGCGAAATGTGGCAGCGGCATATTGCACAATTCGATCAGATTAAATGGGACCACCGCGAAGGAAAGCCCCTGCCGTCCAGCGACTCGCTGGGTTTATTTGCCACAATTTCTCAATGACTCACATATTATGAATCACCAGTAAATACGCGCCGATTCTCACTTTTCCCGTTTTCGGGGCTCTCCCTCAAAAAGCTGTTTTGTCAACCGTTTGTCAACTTCACGATTGGCCGGATGGAACTACACTCAGGGCGTGAAGACCCTTCGGGTGAAAGCCGAACGGCTAGCATCGATTAGACATTGCCGAGAATGCTGTCCCGTCAAGTCGAAAGACGTGCAAGGCAGTGCAAGACACTGCAAGGCCGTGGAAGGGGCCGGAAGTCATTTTTGGTCAACTTGCGGGGACGTAGTTCAATAGGCTAGAACGTCTGCCTGTCACGCAGGAGGTTGCGGGTTCGAGTCCGGTCGCTCCCGCCAATTTCACCATGTCAGGCCGCTCATACGGCACGCTGGGCCAGGTGATTTGCTCTGTGGTAGGAAGGCCAAAACTTCCGAATTGCGGACCAAGCGGAAGGTGGCCAGACCAGTCAGCACTGACGTTTCCCGGTACTAATCCGAGAGCCGAACTGGAACAGTGGCCCCCTGGCTGCCGAGCAGCGCGTTCTCCAGTCCAGGTTCTCGAGTGAATATTTTGCCCGATAAGATGTGAGGGCGCATCATCATTTACTGGATTGCAGCGCATGCAGGGCCGCATGGCTCTGTGCAACCGGTGGCGGAACATCCCCCTTCAACATCAGCCACAGAATGCGGTTATAGAGCTGATCGTCCACGCGATCGGGTGTGCTGAGATCCAGACTCTCCGACAAGCGTGCGGCTACAGTATTCTGCGGATTCTTTTCATTCAAATCTTGCGTGGGGATGATTGGATCATAAGGCGTCAGGTCGGGCGCCCGTGCGAAGATGTCCACCAGGGATCGGCTGAAGTAATCGAACTTAGAGAGCCGCCCCATGCCGAGGATGTCCTCGATCGCCGCGATCACGTCCGTCGTGTTGATGAAGCGATGGATTGTGCCCGACCGGTTGTAAGCCGAGATGGAGTAGAACGGCGCGCGGTGCGAATCGGTGTGGTCGGGCCCCGCCTGCGCGTCGTCTTCGACTACGAAGATCACCGTGTCCTTCCAATACGGGCTGTGCGAGAGCGCCTGCACGATCCGCCCAAGTGCGAGGTCGTTGTCGGCCATGCACGCGCGCGGCGTGCATTTGCCCGGCCGCCCGGCGGCTAAGTGGTCCATCGGAAGCCACATCACTTCGAGCTGTGGCATGTTGCCGTCGTGAACATAGCGCTCGAGTTCGGCGATCCAAACATCAGCGCGTTTCTGATCCTGCGTAACCAGATCCATCGGGATGTAGTCTGGATTCACGTCGGCGCCCAAGTCGCGTTGCGTCACCGGCCAGCCGGGATGCCCCTTGACCATTTCGCCGTAGTCGCGGAAAGTGATGCCCTCTCGGATTGCCAGTGTCCACAGGAAGCCGCGTTCCGGCTCATCGCTCTCTTCGCCGTCCATGTCGGCCCGCTTGCCGGCGTAGCCGGAGGGCACGATTTTCTCACCGTAGTTCGTGACGTAGGCGGCGGTGGACCAGATGTGTCCTTGCGAACTGACCTCGGCATTTACGAAGAAACGATCGAACAGGCCGAAGCGCCGCGCGAGCGCGTGGTGGTTCGGGGTGATGGTGATGTCGGGGAAATAAACGAGGCTCGCGTCGCCATCGCCTTCATTCATGTCTCCGAGTACCTGATCATAGGTGCGATTCTCTTTGATGATGTAGACGACGTGGCGGAACGGCGGATAGCGCCGCGCCACGGGCTTATGCTGCCAGTTGTTGGCGGCGATGACACGCTCGGTGAACCTAGCCAGTTGCGGCGGCGGCAGTGATGCGGAGAGCACGCGCAGTGTGCCATTCAACTGTCCGAGTGCGTATGCTGTCGGCTTCTCGTTCGGCCAGTTCGTGAGCGGCACGGGGCCGTCGGGGTTGGCATGGGTGCCGTGTCCTTTCCCGCAGAGGGCGAGGAGTTGACCACCTTCTTCGGCGATCGCGGTGGGATACCAGTCGGTCGGAACGCGCCCGAGCAACTTGCCGGTACCCACATCGAAGACGGCGACGGCATTGTTGTCGGCTTCTGCTACCAGCAGACGCCTGCCATCGGAGGTAAGTGCGACGGCGTTGGGTGTGCTGCCCTCGGGCGGGGCACCGGGGGCGGCATCGTGCAGATAGCGCGCGACCTTCCGCAGTTTCGTGTCGACGACGGCCACGCGGTCGCTACCCGCGAGCGTGACGTACATACTCGTTCCCCTCACCGCCAGCGCCGACGGATGCGGACCGACCTCGATCCGGCCGAGATACGCGAGCGTTCCGTCTGCCAAAACGCGGAACTGCGACACCGCGCTTCCGCCCCAAGCCGAGACGAACACTTGACCGTCCGCCGTGGGCGCAACGTCATAGGGATAATGGTCGGTAGAAAACCGTTGCCTGATCTCACCGGTCGCGGCGTTCACCACTGCAAGCCGATCGCCGACGTCCTCGGCGACATAAACGAATTTTCCGTTGGGCGAGAACGCCAGTCCCGCCGGATAGCTTGTGCCGGTGCCATCCGCCGTTTTTGCCTTCGCCAGTTCGAACTTGTTCTCGAGGGTGGCGGCGCCGTCTTTCCATGCGTAGACGAAGATCATGTCAGTGTTGCCGCCGGAGACGCAGAGGCGATGGCCGTCGGGCGAGAAGGCGGCGCCGTAGAATGCGCCATCCTGGAGCAGCGTCTGGGTGACCTTCCGCTTCTTCAGATCGACGACCTGAACGCCCTGCTCGCGCCAGCCGCTGAGCACGACCACGGCTCTGTCCTTTTCAGGCGTGAGTACGAGATTGATCGGCAAGCTGCCGAGGTCAACCGCTTCGCCGGCGGGATCGAGTCGCACACCGGTCGGCAACAGCGAAGTGAAGAGGGGCTTTCTTTGGGCGGACACCGACGTACACAGCAGTGCAGAAAGCGAGAGAACGAGTCGACAGATGCGGAGCGAAAACATAACAGGCGTGCTAATCAGGCTCTCACACGAGTATCGCGGCCGTCCAGTACGCACTTTCTTGTTACTAGTTGGATGGAGCTCGCGAAGCGATTCGGCGTCCTACACGATTCCCGAAGGGCCGTGCCGGTAACTAAAAGGTGCGTACTGGACGAAGGAAAGCCATCATGGCACATACACCTTCCGGGCTGGCTACACGTCGGTTGCCACCTGTTTGACGGCGCGGAAGTAGTTTCACATCCGGAAACTCGAGCGAAGGCTCGAACCAAACGGCAAAATGAGCTGGAGGTGACCGTGACAAGAACTTCGAGATCACTCGTGTTCGTCTGTGTTCTCATTCTTTCGGTGACGAGTATTGGGAGCATCGGTTCGCAAGCGGGCGAAAACAAAGGCAAGTACGCCTACGTTAATAGACTAACAATGTACTACGAGATTCACGGAACGGGAGAACCATTGGTTCTTCTGCACGGCGGCATAGCGACCATCGACAATTCGTTCGGCAAGTTGATTCCCGGGCTCGCAAAGCATCACCGAGTCATTGCCCTGGAGCAGCAAGGACATGGTCACACCCGCGACATAGATCGTCCGCTAAGTTATGCGCAGATGGCTGAAGATACCGTGGCTCTTCTGGCTCAACTCAAGATTGAGAAAGCAGATTTTTTTGGATGGAGCGACGGCGCCGCCGTAGCACTGCAAATCGCCATCAAACATCCCCAAATGGTTCGAAAATTGGCGATGATCGGAATTAGCTACAACAATGATGGGCTCGAGCCCGAAGTCGTCAAAGGAATCGCAAGTCTGACGCCTGAGATGATTCCCAAGCAGTTTCACGACGATTATGAAAAAGCGGCGCCAGAACCTGGGCAATGGGCGGGCGTTGTCGCGAAGATAAGGACAATGGCGGTGGAATGGAAGGGATTTTCTCCGGGAGATCTCCGAGGGGTCAGAGTCCCCGTGCTGGTGATGGTCGGCGACCGGGACATTGTGCGGGCGGAGCATGCCGTCGAGATGTTTCGCATCTTTCCCAACGCTCAGCTGGCGGTACTGCCAGGCGTCAGCCACTTTGGTGTGATGGAACGGCCGGACTGGGTGCTCGAAATGGTCACGGCGTTTCTCGATACGCCTTCGTCTGCGGGCACTCCGAGCGGACGTCCACCACTGCAGGTTCGACTCGGATACCCTGCCGATGCGAAGCTGCTCATCCTCAACGCCGATGATCTGGCGGTAACTCACTCGGAGAATCTTGCTTCGTTCGCCGCGTTAGACGAGCGCTTCATCACTTCAGCAACGGTGATGGTGCCATGTCCTTGGTTCACGGAGGTGGCCGCATACGCCAGGTCACATCCGAGAGCGGACTTAGGCCTTCATCTCACCCTGACTTCGGAATGGGAGACCTACCGCTGGGGCCCGGTGGCTCCGCGAGCGCTGGTTCCGAGTCTTGTCGGGCCTGACGGATATTTTTATGCCGACACTGCATCCGTAGCGAAGCACGCCAATCTTGTCGAAGTCGAGATCGAATTGCGAGCACAGATTGACCGCGCCATATCCATGGGACTTGAACCGACACACCTGGATGCTCATATGCACGTGCTCTATGCGAACCGAGATTTGTTCGGCGTTTTCCTGAAGATTGCACACGCGTATCGTCTTCCGATTCGTATGGCGTGGAACAATCGGCTGTTTGAGTCCGCGGTTACACTTATGCCGCCGAATGAACCGTTTCCTGATGCAATCTTCTCACCGGGTGCGGATGTTCTCGCGGCACGCTGGGTCGACTACTACACAAATCTAGTCAGGAATCTGCAGCCTGGAGTTACCGAAGTCTTCGTGCACTTAGCTCGCGATGACGCCGAATCGCAAGCAGTGATGGTTGGTCACGCAGATTGGGGTTCGGCATGGAGACAGCGCGAATTCGAGGCTATCTCAAGTTCTGCTTTTCGCAAGGCACTCGATGACAATCACGTGATTCTGATTGGCTGGCGGGAAATCAAGAGCGTTTTGTGACAGATTGCTGGCTTACGGAACTTGGTGACACGCAACGGTGGCCCGAATGGACCGACGGGGATTTCTGATAGATCTAGGTGCCGTCACGCCTATACAAGTCGGTCGAGGACACGCTTTTCGGAACTCTCCTCTCAAGGCGTGCAGGCCCCTGCCCTTAGCGAGGCAGGAGCGCGGGTTGCTTGCCGTTGCGTGATTTGTCCAAGCCCCGCTTCCGTCGTTTGTGCTTGAGCCCCCAGTCGGCCATCGAAGCGAGAACCGGGACCAACGTTAAACCATAGGGTGTCAGCGAATACTCGACGCGTTCCGATCTCTCACCAAATTCGGCACGGGAAATGATCCCTTCGCGTCCTAGTTCGCGCAGTTGGCCGGTAAGCACTTTGCGGCTGGCTTCGGGAATTCGACGAAGCAACTGGCCGAAGCGGAGGGGGTGGCCTTTTAGGGAGTTGATAATCAGCGGCTTCCATTTTCCATCGATCACGTCAGCCGTTTCTCTGACGGGACACTCATAGAGCTGCATGGCATCACCCCGGTTACAAAATTGTGCGTACTGGACGCGCGTCAGAGTGTATGTCAAAAAATGTGGTGAGCGGGTTCAAATCCTGCGGGCCGAGAACAGATTCGCCCGGATTCACGGGGCGGCTGGATTTTTCGGACACTTGTGTGCGTTTCACGCGGAGCAACGATAACGTTTCGGAATCTTGGGGAATCGATGGTTGTCGAATACACGCGATACAAGATCGATGAGCCGCGGCGTGCGGCGTTTCTCGACGCCTACCGCAACGCGGCCGAATCGCTGAGAGCCGCGAAGAATTGCCTGGCATACGAACTCACCCAGTGCACCGAAGACGAAGCCTGTTTCGTTCTCCGGCTTGAATGGGATTCCGAGGAGGGTCACCTGAAAGGGTTTCGGAACAGCGCCGAATTCAAATCCTTTTTTCCTCTTGTCCGGCCGTACGTGAATGACATTGAGGAAATGCGGCACTATCGCCCGACGGACGTGCGGGGAAGAAAGGAATAGGCGGCAGTCCGACTTCCGCGCGTGATATGGATCCGGCCGGACCCGCATGAGACCGAGGACTTCCCCCTCTCCAACCTGGACTGGGCGAAAAGCGCTCCAGCTCGCGGTTCTGGGAATTTTTGGGACAGTCCCCCTTGTTGCCCGCGCGCAGACCACTCCACGGGCTGAATCTCGGGTTTATCGGCTGCCTCGCTACGAGGAAGATTGGAGTTTCTTGCGCACTTCCACCGGAAAAGCGGACTGGCTTGATCCCATCAAGTTCGTGCCTTTGAACGACGGTGGCGAGGCCTACCTCTCCTTGGGAGGAGAAGTGCGAGAGACGTACGAGCGGTTCCACAATCCGAATTTTGGTTTCCAGCCGCAGGACCCCGACGGATATCTGCTACAGCGTTACCTTGTGCACGCGGATGCGCACACCAATGCGCACACGCGCATCTTCGTGGAAGTGGTGAGCGCGCTCGAGAACTGGCGAGCCGGAGGTGCGCGGCCCGTCATCGACGAGGACAAACTCGATTTTCACCAGGGCTTTCTTGACCTTAGCGCCTACGACAACGATGGCAAGGGGGGAATGCTTCGCTTAGGGCGGCAAGAATTGACCTTCGGCTCGGGACGACTGTTAGCCCTGAGGGAAGGCACAAACGTACCGTCGAGCTTCGACGGAATCCGAGCTTCGCTTGGGAAGCGCGGTTTGGCGGTCGACATTTTCGTGGCGAAACCTGTGTCCACAAAAACTGGAATCGCCGACGACCCTCCACAGGCAGGAAATTGGTTTTGGGGATTCTACCTTTCGCGGGACGCGCATAAGGCGGGGGTCCGCGCTCCGGTGCCGGGCTTCGACGTTTACTATTTCGGTCTCGACCGTAACCCCGCGGTCTTCAATCAAGGTGTGGGACATGAAAGGCGTCATACCGTTGGCGTCCGTGCGTGGAATCTCGAAGGGAGTTGGAACTACGACGTCGAAGCCATGCTTCAATTCGGGACTTTCGGAAATGCCGGAATTCACGCTTTTCGAATCGCTTCGGACACGTCCTACGGCTTTCGTGGCGTGGCCTGGCATCCCCGGCTGAGTTTTGCAGTGGACGTTGCGAGCGGAGATCATGACCCCAATAGATCTACCCTGCAAACTTTCAACGCGTTGTTTCAGAGTGGGACCTATTCCGGGAGAGCACAGATTCTTGGCCCGGCGAACACGATTCGCCTTGAGCCCGCGCTGTCGGTTGCGCCCGTCAAAAGCGTTTCAGTCTCGTCGGGATGGGGATTTTACTGGCGCGAGGACGTTCACGACGGATTGTACGGAATTGCGGGGAATCTGCTGGTCCCCGGCAACGCGACTCGAGCGCGTTACGAAGGAAGTCGACCGATCTTCCAACTCGACTGGCAGGTGGAACGGCACTTTTCCGTGCACGCCAACTATATCTACGTGTTTAACGGGCCATTCGGTCAGCAGGCGGTCCACGGCACCTTGGGGATGAGCTACGTGTCGCCATGGGTCAGCTATCGGTTTTGATTCGGAAGTGGAAAGTGGAGAGGTAAACGTGACTCCAACAAACGTTATCGTGAACGGAGAGAATCGGACGACGAATGAAGATCCGCGAACGCCTCTGCTGTGGGTGCTCCGCGATACGTTCAAGCTTACGGGAACGAAGTACGGCTGCGGCATAGGCCAGTGCGGAGCATGCACGGTGATTCTCGAAGGGAATGCCGTGCGTTCCTGCATCACGCCACTTTCGCGTGCAGCGGGAAAACAAGTCACCACGATTGAAGGACTATCGCGGGACCGGAGTCATCCGGTGCAACGGGCCTGGCTGCTCGAGCAAGTTCCCCAGTGTGGGTATTGCCAATCGGGTCAAATTATGACCGCAGTCGTTCTACTCCGGGCGAATTCTCATCCGACCGACGAAGACATCAACGACGCCATGACTGGGAATCTGTGCCGCTGTGGAACCTATCACCGCATTCGACGTGCAGTACATCGCGCGGCGGAGCTTTCTGCCGCGGAAGGGGAAAAGCGATGAATCAGCGAGTCGGTGCAATCTGGGTACTGTGCATGGGAGCGGCGCTGATTGCAGTTCATTGCTTGCCGGTGTCCGGCGTCTCTATATTGGCATCCCAGTCCTCAACGTCATCCGATGAGTCCGAGCGAGAACGGCAATCAATCAGGGCTTTCGCGGCGATCGCCACGGTGCTCACGAGCCCCCGATGTTTGAATTGTCATATCCCCGGGGATGCACCACTCAACGGCGATGAAGGCAAGCCTCACAGGGAACTGAACATCAAGCGCGGGCCTGATGGGCGCGGTACGCCCGCGATGCGCTGCAGCAATTGTCATCAGGATGAGAATTCCACCACGCTCCACGCCCCTCCGGGAGCACCAAACTGGCAGTTGCCGCCTCCGTCGAAGCGCATGGCTTGGCAAGGGCTCAGCACGGGCGAGTTATGCCGGACTTTGAAAGACCCGAGCAAGAACGGCGATATGACCCTCGCCCAATTGTATCGGCACCTCGAGGAACACCCGTTGGTCCTCTGGGCCTGGCACCCGGGTCAAGGGCGGACACTCCCGCCACTTACTCACGAGGAGTTCATGGCGAGAGTCAAGGAATGGATCGACACGGGCGCCGTTTGCGCGCGGTGATCGAGCGCACGGTAGCCAGCACGATGAAAGGGACGGAGTAAAGGGCATGACAAAGCCACAGGATTCAGAGTTCGGACCACACGACCATATTCAAGAAACGATCGACGGTATTTCCCGGCGGAACTTTCTCACTGTCGCTGCGAAGACGGGTGCAGGGCTGGTCGTTGGCTGCTTGTTCGACGGAAGAATCGCTGTCGTGGATGCATCCAGCAAGAATCCGGCAGAAGCGCAGCTAAACGCGTGGGTGCGCATCGCCACCGACGACAGCGTGACGATCGTCGTTTCGCAGGCGGAAATGGGCCAAGGCATCATGACGACTCTGCCCGCCGTCCTGGCCGAAGAGCTCGGCGCGGATTGGGACCGGGTGCGCCTCGAAATGTCTCCGACTGCGGAGGCTTATCGCAATCCCCGGCTCAAGTGGCAGTTCACCGGCAACAGCGAGAGCACGATGTCCTTTTTCGATCTCATGCGGCAGGTGGGCGCGAGCGCTAGAGAAATGCTCGTCGAGGCTGCTGCCGAGCGCTGGAAGGTACCCCCGGCTTCTTGCGCCGTGGAGCGCGGGGTCGTGCGTCACAGGCAATCGTCCCGGCACTTGACGTTCGGACAGCTCGCCGAAGCCGCCAGTAAGAAAGTGCCACCGCAGAATCTTATTCTCAAACCTAAATCCGAATGGCAGATCCTTGGAAAGTCGCAACCAAAGGTCGACATACCTTCCAAGGTGGATGGGTCCGCTATTTTCGGAATCGATTTCGAGTTGCCGGAAATGGTGTATGCAGCCGTCAAAAACTGCCCGTGTTTCGGAGGAAAGCTCCTGTCCTTCGACAAATCGTCCATCGACGGATTTCCCGGCGTTTTGGATGTGGTTGTGGTGCCAGGTGGGGTTGCCGTCGTCGCGACGAGGTACTGGCAGGCGAAGACGGCACTCGATGCCCTGAGGATCTTGTGGGACGACGGACAGGAAGCCGACCTTAACTCCACGAATATTTCCGAGCGGTATGAGCAGGCGATGGCCGGACAGGAATGGATCCTGGTGCGGGAGGTCGGCGATCCCGATGCCATTCAGCACTCTTACGCGAACGTTCGATTGGCGGGAAAAGCCGAGACCACGTTAACTCCTCCAGCTCATTCTGAACAGCTGGTCCGGACGCTTCATTCTGCGGAGTTCGCATCTCAGTTTCTTGCGCACGCGCCGATGGAGCCGATGAACGCGACCGCGCGGATTACTCCGGAGGGGTGTGAAATCTGGGCTCCGACACAAGGACAGGAACTCACGCAGCTGATGGTCGCGCAGACGCTGGGGATCCCGAGGGAGAAGGTAAAGGTAAACCGTACGCTGCTGGGCGGAGGCTTCGGGCGACGACTTGTCGCGGACTTCGCTCTTCAGGTCGTCGCGATCGCGAAGGCCACAGGCAGGCCCGTGAAACTGATCTGGTCCCGGGAAGAGGACATGCAGCACGACCTGTATCGGCCCGGAGTGCGGCACCGGATCACCGTGGGACTGGACGCCGACGATAAAATCGTCGCGGCCTCGCATCAACTTGTATCCCCGTCTATCCTTCACTACGTGTATCCGGTAGCGGTGCAAGAGGATTACGATCCAAGCTGCCTTGAAGGGCTGCACGGAACGCGTTACAGGATTCCCAACGTGCGTGTGGATTTTCACTTACTCAAGATTGGCGTTCCGGCGTCCACATCCGTTTTACGCACGACGGGATTTGGTCCAAACATTTTCAGCACGGAAAGCTTCGTCGATGAACTCGCGCACTTAACGCGGAAGGATCCGTACGAATTCCGGCGGAATCTCCTCGAAAGCGATGCACGCGCACTGGCAGTGCTGGACATGGCCGCGGAGAAATCCGGATGGAAATCTCCTCCGGAACGAGGGATTTCAAAAGGAATGGCTTTCACGGAGGCGTTCAACACATTGATCTGCCAAGTCGTCGAGCTTTCCGTCGACGGAAACTCAGTTCGGATTCATCGTGTAGTCAGCGTGGTCGATTGCGGCACAGTGCTGAACCCGAATATCGCCGCGAACAACATTGAGGGTGGTGTGGCCTGGGGCCTGTCCGCAGCGTTCAAATCAGAAATCACTTTCAACCGGGGACGGGTGGTTCAGTCCAACTGGCACGACTTCCATGTCTTGCGTTTGGCCGAAATGCCGGTGGTCGAAGTCTATTTTGTCGACAGCGGCGCCCGCCCGCTAGGAGGCACCGGCGAGGTCGGCCCGGTCACGGTGGTTCCCGCCGTCGCGAACGCACTCTTTCAAGCAACCGGAAAAAGATTCCGTTCAGTTCCGCTAAGCCGTTATGGACTGGAATTGGTCTAGCGCCTTCGAAAAGGGAGAGTTCATGTTCGTTCGTGTACTTGTCTCGGTTTTATGCGCGTGTCTTGTCCTAGGGGCATTGCTCCCGCTTCAAGGACAAGAGAGGGGTTCCGCTCCCGAACCAGGCGGTGGTCCGAAGATCGCTCCGGAGAAAGGCTATGTGGTTCGAGAGATCAGGGGCGGCTTGTATTGGGTGGGAGACGGGGCTTACAACACGATGTTCCTTGTGACTTCGGAAGGCGTGGTGGCGATCGATGCACCACCGACGCTTGGCGCGAATTACTTGAAGGCCATCTCTGAAGTTACTTCGCAGCCCGTCGTCTACCTGATCTACAGCCACGAGCACACCGATCACATCGGGGCGGCGAATCTGTTCTCAAAGGGCGTGCAAATCATCGCGCAACGAGAGACAGCGAGAATTCTTGCCGAGCGGCGAGATCCGAGACGACCGTCGCCAACGATCATGTTCGACGACAAATATGTTTTGAAACTCGGAGGCGAAACGCTGCTGCTCGAGTACCCGGGAATCAATCACGAACGCGGGAATATCTTCATCTTCGCTCCGCGGCAGAAAACGCTGATGCTCGTGGACGTGGTTTACCCGGGATATCTGCCTTATAAGAACATGGGAATCGCGGAGGATTTGCCGGGTTATCTCGCGGCACAGCAAAAAGCGCTGACCTATGATTTTTCGACGCTCGTAGCAGGACACGTAACGAGGCTCGGTGACAGGGCGGACGTAGAACTGTCGATCTCATTCTATGAAGACGCACAACGCACTGCGGCGTCGGCGCTGAGTGCGGTGAGTCTCGCGACGTTCGCAAAGCAATTCGGTTCCACTTCTCGGGACAAATGGGACCTCCACAACGAATACGAGAAAGCGGTCGTGGACCGCTGTTATGCAGAACTGCTTCCCAGATGGAAGGATAGGCTGGCAGATACTTCCACTTACCTGCGTGATAATTGCTGGGTCATGATGGAGAACGCCATCGTGACCTTGCCTCCGCAGTCGACTGCGACTGATCACTAACTGCACATGGGAATCTCATTCCTCACTATAGAATTCCACCAAAGCTGGCAGGAGGCGGTCGAAATCCTCGAAGTTATTGAATATGTGTGCTGACACGCGGATTCCCTTTCCTCTCGCCGAGACAATGATCTTTTCCTCTGCGAGGGCTTGAACTACTTTCTGCGCATCGATTGTTTCGATCACGGTTATCCCGCTCCGCTGATTTCTATTGGCGGGAGAGACTATTTTTAGGCCGGCGTCCGTAACGCGCGCGTGCAGGTAGTCCACAAGTTCATGAACTCGCCGCTCGATGCGCGCGGCACCAATCTCCGCAAAGAGATCAAGTGCTCCGCCTAAGGCAAAGATACCGGCGAAGTGAGGGCATCCGATCTCCAGCTCGGCGGCAGTGTCCTTGAGGTCTAAACGATTATTGATTACCGCCTCCGGATCACGAGCGCTCCACCACCCAGCTACCGGGAATTGCCGGGTATCCAAGAATCTCGGTGAGATGTACAGCCCGCCAACTCCGTATCCAGCCAGCGCCCACTTATAGCCGCTGAAGACGAGAAAATCGATTCCGCAGGCTGCCACATCGATTGGAAAAACACCCATTGCCTGGGTCGCGTCAACGACGAAGACAAGATCTCGTTCTCGGCAGAGCTGTCCGAGTGAAAATAAGTCTTGCCGGAACCCTGTAGCGTATTGCACGTAGCTGGCCACGAGAATTCGCGTGCGAGGACCAACAGCAGCAGCGATGTCTTGAAGCTCGATGATGCCGCGCTCTCGAGAGGCAACAAAATGGATCTTGTATCCCTGCTGCAGCCACGGCAGGGTGGCGCTGGGAAACTCGTCGGCGGGCGCCAGAACTTCTCCTCGCTTTGTGAGGATCTGCGCGACGAGATTCATGCCGTGCGACGAGCTATATGTGAAAGCCAGCTGATTGGCTTGGGTGTGGAGGAGTCTGGCCAGTTTTTCCCGGACTTCTTCTGTTTGTGCCACCCAGCGGTCGTAGACGATGTCGCCATGCTGCAACATTTCGTCGTAATACCGTTTCCCCTCTCTGGCGGCATAAAGAGAAAGCGGCGGAGCAGCGGCCGAATTGAGATAGGTGTAGGTCTGCGTGGCGGGGAATAATTCTCTGATCGTTTGCCAATCCATTTTATTTTTTCGCACGAGCGTCACTTACACGTATGAGGAGAGCAGGCTCGAGACTCGGAGGCTGCGATCGCCAGCATGGCTTCCAAACTTCTTGCCACATCGAAGTCCGTAGTCGCCCATGACGAGACACTGATTCTCATGGCCTTGCGTCTTTTCCACACTGTACCGCCGCACCAGCAGGTGCCTTCAGCCTGAATGGCCGCAATGATTCGTGATGTCGTCTCGTCATCTCCGAAGGAGACAAGCGCCTGATTGAGCACCACGTCATTGAGAATTTCATATCCTGCTCTGCGAAGTCCGTTCGCGAATGTAGTTGCATGTCGGCAGGTCCGCTCGATGAGATCTGCGACGCCATCCACACCCAGCGAACGCAGCGCAGCCCAAATTTCAACGGCCCGCGCGCGGCGAGATGATTCCGGTCCCCAGTGCATGGGTTCGCGTTTGTTGGAGTCGGGTTCGGGATAATAGGCCGCGTTGATGGACATGGCGCGCCGCAACGCGTCCGGATCGCGCACGATGGCAATTCCACTGTCGTGAGGCGCGTTCAGCCATTTGTGCGCGTCGGTGGCCCACGAGTGAGCACGATCCACACCAGCGAGCAGATGCTTTCGGGCAGGACTGGCCGCTGCCCAGAGACCGAAGGCTCCGTCAACGTGCACCCATGCATTTCTACCATGCGCGACGGCACAAATCTCGCCGACGGGATCGCAGGCACCGGTGTTCACGTTTCCGACCTGGGCGCACACGATAACCGGACCATCAAACCGAGGAATAAGTGCCGGCTGCATGCGTCCCTGCGAGTCGGCGGGAACGATGTGGATCTGTTTTTTCCCCAGGCCGAGCAACTTCAGCGCCTTGATCATGGTGGCATGAACTTCTTCGCCCAAAACGACTTTGATGGGAGGTGCGCCCGCGAGACCATCTTCCTCTACATGCCAGCCTGCTTCTCTCAGCACCGAGGTTCGCGCGGCTGCGAGAGCAGTGACATCGGCCATCTGTGTGCCGGTTACGAACGCTCCTCCCGAGCCTGGCGGCAGCCCAAGCAGATTGAGTAACCAGCCGAGCACCACGTCTTCGAGGTACGCGGACACGGGCGAGAAATCAAAAAGGCAAGCGTTTTGATCCCAGGCGGCAGCGAGCCAGTGAGCCGCGACTGTCGCCGGCAGCGCACCACCGACGACACCTCCGAAGAAGCGCCCGCCTGCCGACGCAACAGTTGCGGGCGAGCCGACTTCGTCAAGAAGGCGGAGTAACTCCAACGAATTCTCTCCGCGTTGCGGCAAATCACCACCAAGCACTTTCAGTTGAACGAGGGCCTCCGGTCCAACGCCCGCATGGCGATCACGGATTGCCGCCAGGTACCCGTAAGCTCTGGTTGCAGCGTCCGCAAGTATTTCCCTCAAGTGATTCTCAGGATTCTGGTGCAACAAGAATGTCGCTGTCGATTCCAAGCTCCGCCTCTTTCGTCTCGAACGCGAATCAGTATTACCATCTAAACCTGTTTTAGACGGTAAGCCAGATACTATGCGCTTCGGCGCAAACGGGTCAATCGAAAATGCACGCTATAATAAAATGGAGAGCCCATGGCAAAGCCGTTCCAACTTGTAGCGGGGTATTTGGCGCTGGACTTCGCAAACACCTTGGACTTTCGCTACGACGAGCGCCGGCGCATCGAGCTGCTTCCAACCTACGGCAGATTTCTTGAATTTGCCGCGCAGGCAGGACTGATTTCCACGTACGGCAAGAGGAAACTCCTCAGAAGCACAGCGGGGGCCGTTGCCGTTCGGAGACTGAAGCAAATTGTCGAAATTCGAGAGGCGCTTTACCGAATGTTTCTGGCGGCGGTAAACGGCAAGCCGCCCAACCCTTCCTGTCTGCGAACCTACAACGGCTACTTACGTGACCTTTATGTCGCAAAGGTACTCATGTGGCGAAAATCCGGCTTTATCCGTGACTCGGTCGATCTCACCACGACTTCGCTTGGACCAATTTGGGCCATCCTGGAATCCGCCGGCGCCTTGCTGACTTCGCCAGACCGGTATCATATCCGGGAGTGCGATGACGAATCTTGCCGATGGCTGTTCCTGGACACCAGCAAAAATCACTCGCGGCGATGGTGCAGCATGGAGATCTGCGGCAGCCGGAGCAAGGCTCGGCGGTACTATGCACGTCGAAAGGTCGCGGGCAGCTCACGTCCATCCCAACGTGCTCGTTGATGACAACAACTTGTTCGCCGATATTGTTTTGCAAGCCTCTGCGATCGATCCGGCCGGTGTGCTTTCTTTTCCGTGTCAATCTTCCGAAATCCACGGACGCTATTTTGCGTCGTGAAAAATAATGCCCACAGTGTGGCGGCGGCCGGATCTTACTCGGCTCACGCCATGCCGCATGTTCACGCGGTAGGCTCCGCGTTTCCCTTGGCCTGGGCGGTTGTGTACGGCGAACAGGACTCCGCTGCCCTGGCGAAGCGGAATCACTTCGGCCCGTGACTGCATGCGGGGCCGCTGTTCGATCAGCACGAACTCGCCGCCGGTGAAATCCGTATCCGGCGTCGAGAGAAGTATTGCCATCTGCAGTGGAAAGACGTGCTCGCCGTACAAATCCTGATGCAGGGCGTTGTAATCGTCCTTCGTGTATCGCAGCAGAAGCGGCGTCGGCCGTGTCTGCCCTGCTTGGTGACAACGCTCGATAAACGCTGCATGCGTGTCCGGGTAGCGCACGTCGCTTACCATCGACTCGTTCCAGCGGTTGGCGACGGGTGCGAGCCATGGATAAATCGCAGAACGTAAACGGGCGACGAGGTCCGGCAGCGGGTAGGTGAAGTATTTGTACTCGCCTCGCCCAAAGCCATGTCGTGCCATGACGACATGGCTTCGGAAATTTCGTTCCTCGTCGTAGAGCCCGGCTATCGTTTCACATTCGGCAGCGGTAATGAGATTTTCGAACATCGCCCATCCGTCGGTGTCGAGATGCTTCAAGAGGCCAGGCCAATCGAAAGCTTCAAGGCCAGTTTCAAAGGACCTGGCCGTCTCGTCTGATTGTTTCGTTTGTGGGGCAATACCCATTTCGTTCCCTTTCAAGTGCCACGCAATTCTTCACTTCAGAGATCCGGACAAAGCAGTCGAATCTTGCTGTGGAAATCTCAGTGATGTTGGTGTTCGCCGTGACTATGAGTACCCCAGGGTCCTACGGCAGTGCCGATGATGATGGTGTCGACGTCGGCCGCCATCGTATGTTTCACATTGGCTGGCACAAGCAGGAAGGTGCCTACGGGATAGGACGTCAGATGATCCAAGTCCAAGTTCTCTCCGAAGCTGACTTTCAATACACCCTGAACGACCGCGACTCGGGCATCTGAGGCGTGCCAGTGATGGTTGTAGTAGCCTGCGGGGACGAACGCAGCATAGGTGAATGCTTCTCCGGGCGCGTCGCTTCGTCCTTCGAGTACAGCCCATTTGGTTCCGTCCGGATCGACTTTCTGCCAGACGATGGTTTTGGCATCCCAGGCCTGGGGCGCTTTTTCCGATTGTTGTGGCGTTGTCGTTTGCTTTGCAGGGGGTGCCGCGGCCATCGTGAAACTAAGAACCAACATGAGAAGAAAATTCATTTCGAAGCCTCCTTGAGATTAAGTTTGGGATCATTTCAGTTTTGAATTGTCCCGCCCGACAACGTTATCGTCCGTTCGCAACTTCTTCTATCCGGATTGGGCGGGGAATTTTTGGAGTTGGATGCAACTCAGTTTGCTAGCTGCGACTGTGAGCGAACCGCTCGCTCTTGGTCGATCAGGACGCGCTTCCGCGCGAGGCCCCAACGGTATCCGCCGAGCTCCCCGGTGCTGCGGATTACGCGATGACAGGGAATCACAAGCGCGACTCGATTTCGGGAGCATGCGCTTGCGACGGCTCGAACTGCATTCGGTTGCCCGATCCCAGTGGCGACCTCTTGATAAGACTGAACTTCTCCATAAGGAATCGACTGCAAATAGTTCCAGACGCGGATCTGAAATGCCGTCGCCCGAATATCCACGGGCAGGTGCAGGTGGGGCGCCGTCCCTGCAAGATACGCGTTCAACGCGTCTACCCATTTTTGAAAATCCGAATGATACGGTTTTGAGATGGCTGAGATGCTGGCTTCGGGGTATTCCTTCTCCAGCATTCGCAGTAAGCCCGTGCGAGTGTCCCCGAATTGCAAGAAACAGAGGCCTCTGTCGGTGGCACCGATCATGATGAGGCCGAGCGGAGACGTAATCGTTGCGTGCGTAATTTTGACTCCACGGCCGCCGTGGCGGTATTCATTCGGCGTCATCCCAAGCCGGGTGTCGGCTTTTTCATAGACACGGCTGGAGGAACCGTACCCCGCGCCGTACACCGCTTCTGCGACGTCGTCCGCTTCCTTCAAACCCTTCTTGAGCTGTTTGAGTCGCACAGCGTCCAAATACTGTTTCGGTGTCAAGCCGACCGCGGACTTGAAGACGCGTTGCAGGTGGAATCTGTTCATGCCGACCAACGCAGCAAGTTCCCCGATCTTCAAAGACTCATCACTGTGGCTTTCGATGTAGCGACAGACCCGTCCGATTCGCTCGGACGACGGATTGGTCTTGGAATCGGAGGACGGACGACACCGCAGGCAGGGACGCAGTCCGTCTCGCTCGGCTTCGGCGGTGGTCTCATAGAAGCGCACGTTTTTGATCATCGGCCGGCGAGAGGGGCAGGACGGGCGGCAATATACTCCAGTCGTAATCACGCCATAAAAGAAGCGCCCATCCTGAGTCGCATCACGATTTTGCAGGGCCCGCCAGCATTGCTCGTTATTCAGCATCGTCTCCTGCATCCACCGGCCGATGGAACTCACTTACAGTGGGTACCGCGGCCACGGGGTGTTTCCCACTCAAGAACAAGTCTAGTTATGCGGACATGAAGCTATCTATCCGGATTGTGCATTCGAATTTCTACATCCCGCGTGCCTGATCCGCCCTGCCGGCATTATTTCTTGGCCGGTAGAGAAACGGGAATGGTATTTGACGAAAACGATTAGGTGGGCGCTCCCCGGTTACCCAACGGTGCGTACTGGACGAGATTGGTGCTCTGTGGCATAGGAGGAAATTACGGGAATACGGATCGGTATCATTGTTATGGCGTCGCCTTGGAAGTAAGAAGGCCTGACGGGAAAATTTTAATGGAAAAGTATCGCGCAAGTTGTCTCTGCCCCGTGTGAGTCAGCCGGACGGCCCGCTTATTTCTCATAGGAACTATGATTTCTGAACGCAGTAACCATCCCAGAAGAGCGGCTCCTAGGGCGCCGCCAAGATGAGGAACGCGCTCGCTCCAATCCAGGCACGGGTAAGCGAAGCGGCGCCGACTTGCGAGGGCCGCGGATACGTGGACGCCAAGGGTCGTCATGAACGCTTGCCCTTCACTCGTAAGGCGATAGTTTGCCGAGCGCTCTTGGAGATATCGCATCCGGAGGAGCCCGCTCAGGATGGCCACGCCGAGCTCACCGGCAAGGTGGTCGTAGCAGGTCCGTGCAAACGCCAACTCCGGCGAGCGATGACGAGCCAGCCCCTGGGGATGCTTACCTATATTCGCGGCGGCCGCCAGGGATTCCAGCGCTTCGGCGATTGGTGGCCCGCTAAGACTGTAAAACTTGTTCCTCCCTATGGACACGATGTTCAAAAACCCCGCTTCTGAGAGCAGCTTCAAGTGATTGCTGGTGGTTTGAGGGGAGACATTCGCGAGCATGGCCAGCTCACAGGCAGGCCGCGACTCCCCGCCGAGCAAGCTCCACAACATGGCAGCACGAGAAGGTTCTCCGATCAAAGCGGCGGCCTTATGTAGGGCGATGGTTACATCCATAGTTCGATTATACATGAACTATTGGCGAGCCTTGGCGAGCACAATTAATCCGAGGTTGAAACGTAAAAACGAAAATTGTCCGTGTGGAGGTCGCATGAGGGTCAAAACTATGTTTGCAGTGCTCTTTTTCTCTGCAGTGCTGGCGGCTGCGCAGGAGAAAAAGGAGAAAGAGAGCGTCACGGTCGGCGTGGTGGGATACCTACGGGATGCGGGCTGCGTTCATCGCTCCCCTCAGGTGGTAAAGCCGTTAACGAACGGATGTCTCGAAGCCTGCGTACGGGCGGGTTCTCCATTGGTGCTGCTGACCAAGAGTGAGCAAGTCTATCATCCGATCTCTTCGAAGATACCGGACGTTGACGTTCGCGCTGAATTGCTTCCATACGCGGGCAAATTGGTAAAAATCACAGGCCATATTTTCGACCGTGGTGGGTCTAAAGCGATTGCCGTGGAACACATCGAAGTAGTCAATGACTGACCGCCAGTCTTCGGTTACCAAATGGTGCCTACTGGACGGGATTCCTGCTCTGTGGCATATGACAAGAGAAGGGCTTCTCAAAATTGGCGGACGCGATATTTGTTGAGGACGCGTGTCGCGCAATTTGTGGAAGCGCAGGCAAACGTGGCGAACCATCCCTGTTGATGCGTAGCTTGACTATAGCGTCAATTCGAGGACCGCAAAATTGTGGCGATTGTTCAGAGATGGTGCCACGAAGGGCCCCATCGTCCGTGACTTGGAGCATTCGGAAGGCGCTCGGATAACTCTTGAGCGCGACACGCCTACGGTGCCTTTCGCAATCACTTGTGGAATTTACGGCTGGATGGTTCATACGCGCTTTCTTGAGAACGAGGTGGAAGGTTTGATGGCGTTTGAGGAGATGAAGGACGCACTCGCAAAGATCCTCGAAACCATCCCGGAAAGGCATGACCCGCAGATGGAGCGCAAGATCGAAGGAATTCGGACAGCTCTGAATAGATTTATCGAAGATTATCCGTAAACGCGAAGCATCTAAGTCAAACTTCCTGTGAAAGACCACTTCATCCAAAACCAAGACTATCGAACTGCCCTACGTAGCGCGGGAATAGCGTCTTGGCGGACCGTACTGATTCGAGGGTCATGGCATGTGCAGTTTTAGTTTGGCCGCAAGATCCGGATAGAGGCAGTTGTCTCCAAACGATAGCATTTTTGATGGACGGTCAAACGAAGCGACGTCCACAAATCAAATCCGGAAAGGATTCACAATGTCTCTCGTTTTGTCTCTCATTCTGAGTCTCGTGATTGCTACAGGGTCCGTTCCTCAGACAGCCAATACCGCAACGCCATCCAAAGTTCCACAGTCGTGGGATGCGAAAAGCATTCAATGGCAGGACATCGACACCGACGGTACAAAGTACGCACTGCTCGAGGGCAGACGCGATGTTCCGGGTGAAGCTTTCACATACGCCTTCTTCATTCCAGCGGGTTACCACGAACACCATTGGCACAGCTCTGACGCGCGAGTCGCCGTCCTTCAAGGGGCTCTGAAAGTGAGTTTCGGAGAAACCCTGGATCTGGAACACATGACGGCATATCCCGTTGGATCTTTCTTGCTGGTGCCCGCGAATGTGAAGCATACGATGGCGGCTGACGTGGACACGATCATCATCGGTACTGCGGTGGGGCCTTGGGCGACACATCGCCATGGCGAGCACCATCACTAGACTCTTTAGCGAGGGCGGCCGGGGTGCGAAGCATTGTGGCCGCCCATCGCGTTTTGTTCACCGTGGCCGGCAGGTACTCGAGAGCAGGACTCCGCGGGCGCTCGGCTTTGCATGATCGCGGTAGCGGCTTAGTTCGGGGGAGAGCACGAATGGAACGTTCTGGAGGGATGCAACAAACCGGAGCGGGAGGATCGATCGCCGTCGCCGAACAAGCGTACCTTCGCGCCGAGCTGGAGCGGCGGCATCACCGGCTCGAGACTGCGCTCAAATCGGTTTCTGCGGAACCCGGCTTGTCCCTACTGCTCGAAGAAGTCGACGCGGCGCTGTCTCGAATGGATAAGGGCAGCTTTGGATTGTGCGAAATCTGCCACGATCCGATTGAGCGGGATCGCCTGCTGGCGGATCCGTTGGTTCGGTTCTGCCTCGATGATCTCAGCGGCGATGAACGCCAGGCTCTCGAACAGGACTTGGCATTAGCCGCCACAATTCAACGAAGGCTGCTGCCGCCTCAAGACGGTTCCGGGACAAACTGGCAGCTCAGCTACTACTATCAACCCGCACGTCTGGTTAGCGGCGATTATTGCGACTATTTCAGCTCTAATCGTGATTTTCTGTTTTTGTGCGGAGATGTCTCCGGAAAAGGCGTCGCCGCTTCTATGCTCATGAGTCATCTGCATGCGACATTTCGCAGCCTGGCCGATAGCGATCTGCCCCTCGGCCGCATGGTCGAAGCAGCCAATCGGATTTTCCTTGAAAGCACAAAAGCACCGCCGCTGCTCGTGTATCGGTAGTGATCTTCATCGAGGTGTTCGTACTCTTGTGGCAGCGGCTCCATTGTAAGCTCAGGAAATCGCACCCAAGTTGCGGTCTGCGGGCCGCTCCGGACACCAACGGGAAGTTTCAGGCGACGGATTGCGATGGTGTTCGTCGACGGGCTCCATTCAAGATCTAGGTCGGTACAGCCCGCCAATGATCTTTTATGCCGGCCATTTTCGAACCATCCTTCCCTGTCCAATGTGACTCGCAGTGAGCGCACTCCGGAATCATCACGCAAAGAAATGTTCGCGTTTTGCGTCCGCCACGCGGTGTCGCAGCGTATCGTGTATTCGGCTATTGTGGGACCTTTCCGGCCAAGAGCAATGATTGTTCCGTGCATCGTCCAGCCCGCGCGCCCACGAAACAGCTCAAAGTGTTCCGAGCCCGGCTCCCGCGTCCACTGCCAAAGCACGGTGGAAACAAGTCGACGGACAGGCTTGGGTTTCATATTGAGCATTTCGATTTCCCGCTACCGGCACAGAGCCCGGGTCGATGCGCTACGCAATGGAGAACTGATCGATGACCCACAACCATGTCCCATCACCCTGTCGACCTCGGCGGTCACACTGCCATCGGGAAGACGAGTTGAAGTGAGTGCCGCGTCTCCGCTGATAATGGCCAGGAGTTGATGTCCTAAATCAAATTTTCGACCCGTTGCCACCAGATTGGCGTAGAACGTTCGGATTGCGTCCCTGCCTAGCGTCAACTGCCCGCCACCGCGGTCAAGGACGGCATGGGGCTCATAGAGGGCCGCCATTCCATCGACGTCTCCCGCGATTTCTCGGGAAACCAACAGTCGCTCCAAATCCTGAGGATCAAGCGCTGGCTCGCGGCTTACTTCATCGGCCATAAGGACACTCCTCTGACGGTTATCCAATCGAACTGAGACGCTACGCTTGACCGCATCACTTTGCGATCAACTTAATGACGAGGTACAAGGCGGCGACGAAGAGAAGCGAGATGCCGGCGTAGCGTATCCAGCGGAGCTTCTGCTCGGTCGGGGTTGCGCGACTGCCTACGAACAAAACCTTCGGCCACAGCAGCACAACGATGCCAATAATTGCCGGAATCGCGACATCAATAAAAGACATGCTTCGATCACCTCGCTCGCAAGATTGACGATCCTACAGACACTCTCAATTGGCGGTGACGATCAGCGCACCGCATTATCCGTTCAGAAAAACTCTTCGCTCGCTGACTTGTGCCGATAGAGAGCCTCAACAGACAAGCCGCAGCCTGAAAACATCTGAGTTGGTCAGCTCCAATGCCTCTCGCCATTTTCGTATCGCCCTGGCATGCTTCGGATAGTGGCCGTAAGTGTCTAAACGCAGCCGATGCCGAAAGCGAGTTTCACCTGCAAAATATTCCTCAGGAACGGTCTCGAGAAACTCGAGGAGTTCGCGATGCGTCCCGGACAACTGCCGCCGCACTTCGCTGAGCGGAAGATTCTTCTTCTGTTCGGTCATTCGGGCATTGAAGGCATCAATTCCGCCGTAAGTCACGGAATACCGAGGCGGAGTTTGTCCACGGAGAACTGACGGCAAATGCTTCAACGCCTCTTCCTCCCAGGTGGTCACATGCGCCACGATGTCCCTGACCGACCACGCGCCGGTGACGCCAGGAACGAGTAACTGCGAGTCAGAGAGGCCTTCATGCGATTCCTCGAAGTCGATCCAAGCTTTGTCCAGTCGTCCTAACACTTGTGTCTTGTTCATGGCGCTCCTCGATTCGCTTCAAGTTTCGCGCTCAAGCGAACGGCCGTAAATCCGGATACTTTCGTCAAATTCGTCACGCCTTATTCCCGGCTGCAGCTCATTTGTCTTCGAAAGCGACGACCCAGTTGGGTTCGGGCATTTCATCGAGACGCACGGAATTTCCGCTATCCGTTACGCGGGACCAGGGTGCGCCACGTTCGGCGTCGTCCGCTGATTTGTAAGTGCCGAGGAGATGGAAGCTTCGAAAGACATACGGCATGCCTTCTGCATCGAGAGGTGAATTGCGATCGCTTACGTGAAAATGAAGGTGGGGTCCGGAAGAGTTGATGCCCGAACGCCCGAGTCGCGCGATCACTTGTCCGGCTTTAACCACGTCATTCGACTTAACCTGGATGGTTCCCTTCTTTAGGTGTTCGTAGAACGCAAATCGCCCGCCTCCCAGATCCAGGCTGACAAAATTTCCCGCGACATCCTCGGGCCGCGGTTTCCTCTGCTCCCTTGGCGAATCTGTCGCTTCATCGGAATACCCGTCGCGCACAGATGCTACTCTCGCATCAGCGACGGCCAGCACCGCCGCTCCAAATCCATAAAAGCTTGAAAGATCGAGAGATGTGCCTATGGACGTCTTTCCAGCTTGGTCCAGTTTGATCCAATCGATCGCGAACCTCGCGGGTATGCGCATAACAACCGTATCCTTTATATAGGGCGCCCTGCGGTGCCCCAACGGTAGGAAGGGATCATAGACTGCCACCCACGGTCCGCCCTTCCGGGGGCCGAAGAACCACTGGATCATGGCCGTCAAGTTGAAACGGAGCCCCCATGATCGTCGCAACGTTCGGGCCCGACGAGCCGGGGAACTCGATGATCAGTCTGTGCAAGAATCTCTGTGGGGCTATGGCTTCGGGCATGATCGGCAGCCAGAGATAGGCTATTGCCCAGTGGCCCGCGGCGATGTCGCACGATTCTTGCGGCGGCGGATTCCGTTCGGGGTGGCCGATGTCGGCACAAAGCTCAGATCCCTTTATGGTTGCAATTCTTTCAGATTTTGGGTTGGCAGTGACAACTTCCAATTGGGAAAGATGGACGGTAAGGGTCGCGTTGTTTCGTATCCGTAATTCATCGACGAGGCGCGGGACATTGCCGACTCTGACGAGTGCTGGCGCGACGGGCACGTCCAACGCCAGCGGACCTGGCGAATCCACACGTGCTTCGCGCCCGAATGCCATCGCGGCCGAGAGTGCGAGCGTCAGGATCGAGACGATCGCGCGGTCATAGATGAATAACAGCCAAGTCCGATGCGCCAGCCAGTATGAATTTGCCAAAGCAGCCTTCTCTTCAGTATTCATTACTTGCCAGAATCCATTTGAGGTACATGTTCCCCGATTTGTCCAGAGTAAATGATGAATTTGAAAGGATCGAGATTCTGGTGCTTCTCGATCAGCTTGAGATAAATGAGTCGCCGGGCCTTCGCAACGGGCGTGCTGTGCGCAAACCTGCTTCCCGACGATTCAAGCAGCCAAGCCGCGAGTTCGTACTTGCCGTCGGCGTTGAGTCGTTCGATTGCCTTCAGGAGCTGGCGCTCTGACATGCCTAGATAGTCGACCAAAAGCTCGGCATGATCGTTCCGCGAAAGATGATCGAGACCCTGCAAGTCCGGCTGCCAATACCCGACGTTTTGGTCATAAAGCCGGTCGATCACGTGTTCGCGCAGGATAAGGTAGGGCTGGAAAGCGTCGGCATCGCCGGCAAGTAGACCCGGAGGGATAAGGTTGGCCTGGTGAATAGACGCGCGTTCATCTCCGTGGCGCACCGCGCTCAACACTTGCTCGCGCAGCCATACCAGGTCCGTTTTCAATTCTCCGAGCATCGCGAAAGAAGCAAAATTCTGGGTCAAAGGCTCGTGGCCATGAAGCAGATGTTGCGGATGTCTTTCTACGATGGCGTCAACTGCACTCAGTAATCCTTCGAAATCACCTTCCTCCACGAAGGGAGCGCCGATATAGGGCATGATGAAATCCCCGACGAACATGGTTCCGAGGCTCGGCATATGCACGAACATGGCGTCATGGGTTTCTCCGCCATCGACGGGAACGAGCTCAACGCGCGTTCCTCCAACGTTCAGGTCCATTTGCCGATCGACGGTGATATCCGGCTTGAAACTCTTGACGTCATCCCAGCTAAAGCGTTCCCCGAAGAATTGTTTGCCGAAATTCTGCGGCGCGTCGACTTCGCGTGTGACTTCATCTTGATAATTGCTTCTGGCATACGAACGGGGACGGGGAGTCAAGGACTCGAAAAAAGAATGGCCACCGATGTGGTCCCAGTGGGCATGGGTGAAAAAGACCGTCGTCAGTCGAGGCAGGCTGGGTGCATGCGCCCGCAGCGCTTCGTAAGCCGCCTTGGCCGAATCGGGCCGCGTGCCGGCGTCGATGCCGATCAACTGATGGCGGTCTTCGGAGACGACAAAGTAATATTCCGTGAACTCGAAGCCGGTGAGAACATAGACGCGGCCAGGAACGATTTCGGCGATTCGTCGCGGAGCGAAGGTGTGCCCAGAAGCCGCATCCTCCGAATAAGGCGTGACTAAAGTGATCGGTTTCTCGAAATCTGTGTAGCCGCTCCGGTGTAGATATTCTTGTGCCTTGACAGCATCTCCGTCGGCGAGCGACAGCTTTCCGAGGTGGTAGTAGACTTCCCGCAGCCAACCCGCATGCGGCGCTTTCTCGGCGTTGGCGACACACCAAGTCAATTCGGATTTGGCCGCCGCCCTTTGACGAAACATACCTGGAAGTTCCGAATGAACGATTCCCGCAATCCAGTTCACGACGAAGATGTTTCCTGCGGAGAGCCGCTTCGCTTGTTCGAGGACCGCAATCGTCTCCTTCACGTAGCCGTACCGGTGCAGGAGCGAAACGCGAGATGCGTGCTGGGCCCGCAACAATCCGATGATGCTCAAGTACAGGGACTTTTGCGGGTCCGTCAGCCTTGGATCAAATTCCTTGAGCCGCGCCGAGAAAAAGTCCGCACCTTCAGCTTGAAGTTCGGCATTCGAATATGCTGCCATCAGTAGGAATAGGAGTTGCGGATCGCGTGGCGGCGCCGCTCCATTTATGGCCTTGAGATATGAGAGTTCGGGTCGATGGGCATCGGAATTCGTCACGCCCTCATCGCTCGTGAAGGCAGTGCGCAAAGCGGCGACCAAAACCACGAGCACAATCGCAGCCAGTAGGTATTTCAGAACTTTCATTGAGTTGCCTCTTCCTCCGCCGCGAGAATCATGACGATCCGTGCACAAATCCGCGAAGGGCTAAGCAGCCTGAGCTGACTGCTGCCGCCGATACGCAAACCGGTGGTGCCCGCTCAAGGAACTGTTCCGCGTCGAACAGGCAAGTACAACACAAAGATTCTTGTTTGACATACCAGAAACCAATCGTCCAGTACGCACCTTTTGGTTACCTGTCGAGGGGCGGTTCGCCTCGGTTTTACAGGTAATTTCGAATAGGTCGTGTAGTAACCAAAAGGTGCGTACTGGACGTGACGAATCGGTTGTGTAAATAAATGAATGCCGCGAGCGGATGACTTGGATGGGTGACTCCCGGATGGACCGCGTGCAGGACGCGCCGATTCGGGTCCCCGACAAAACGCGCGAGGACTTCGCTGAGGAAGACGACCATCGAGCATGACTAACTTGCGGATTTGGATCATCCTTTCCTGGATTGCTCTGCCGACCGTGATGTTTGGAGGTGCTTCGCTCCTCCGGCTCCTCAACCGCGGTAATGTCCTCAGCCCGTTCCAGGTGAATTGCTTTCGTGCGGGGCACGCGCACGCCGGAGTATTGCTGGTGATGTCGCTCCTTTATTACACGTTTCTCGACCAGACGGGAATGAGCGTTTTGATTAAGCATTTGGCGAGTGCCACGCTCTTCCTGGGCATTCTTGCTCAGTCCGGCGGTTTTTTTGTGCACATGCTGGTCGGACGGGAGAACCAACCCTCCGCCGGCACGACGACGACGTTCGCAGGCGCAGTGCTGCTGGCATCGAGCGTCATCGCGCTGGTGTACGGCCTGCTGATCTGAAGAGTGGAACCTAATGCATCGAAGACGGAGAGAAAAATGGCGGAAAGGTTTACGCGACAGATTTACCTCAACCTGGCTGTGCACGATTTGAAGAAAACGATGGAATTCTTTTCCAAGCTTGGCTTTTCATTCAATCCCAAGTTCTCGGACGAGAACGCCGCGTGCATGATCATCAACGAACACGCTTCGGTGATGCTTCTCGTCGAGCCGTTTTTCCGGACCTTCACGAAACGCGAACTGTGTGACACGTCAAAATACACCGAGGGGTTGTTCGCAATATCGTGTCCCACGAGAGACGCTGTCGACGCGTTGGTCAAAAAGGCGGTCGCTTCGGGGGCTCAATACGCAAAAGAGCCCCAGGATCATGGCTTCATGTACGGTTGGAGTTTCTACGACCTCGACGGGCATCACTGGGAAGTCATGTGGATGGACCCGAAAAGCGCAACTTAGTTGCGGACGCCAACGCGACGATCCCTACCGCAACTTTTCCGGGGCGGCGGAAACGCATACAAGGGCGGAAAGAAGGCTACGCGATGATTTTGAAGCTCCAATCGGTGAAGTTGGTTTTGGCGATTGGCTTTGGCTGCCTTTTTCCGTCCAAATCTGTTGCCGACCGTCTGAATCTAGTCGACTACGCCGGGCCGCGAAACCCACAATGCGATCGTTTCGGAGTCTCGCAACTTGTCCCCAGCGGAGAAATCACCCTCAAAGGGGGCCGCGTGGAGCAGAGAAATTTCGATCGCTATCAGCCGCCATACATCGCGGAGACGCCAGTAACCGTTGACGTCCACATCGTGGCCAGCAGTGAACAACCGACAGGCTGCGGTGAACCCCCGGTTCCCGTGATTTCCCCCGCAGTGGTCAACGCCTTGGCGCGTCTCACGGGAAAACGCTACCGCCGTCTGCCGCTCACGACGATCTAAATGGGAAAATACTGGGGCCGAATGCGACGGGGCGGACGCTGGACGTTAATGAAATTGATGTTGCTTGCGCCGATTGCCCTTCGCTGGCAAACACAACCATCGCCGACCAACGGAACCATTGATGCCGTCATGCCTGCCTACAATACGTTCCGCCACGAAGAAGATTGGTCCTTCCTGAAGGTGATTCACGTTACGCTTCTGGCGGTATTGGTCTTTTCGCCGGCGCCCGTGGCCTTTTGTTGGCCATTTCCAATCGAGCCCTCGCGCGCCGTAGGGAAATAAGAAGGGCTCGATATTTACGGAAAGAACCCGTCGTCGTTCAGGGGGGAAAGGGATGACGCGACGCGTCGGCATCCTTGAGGTGCGTTTGAGGCAGGGAGCAGGTTTGTTCGAAATTGGAGACACAAACCGGATAGCTGTGCGCGGAGTCCGTTGCTACTGTGCTCAAGACGTGTTTCGAAGAAACCAAATTCGCGGCCTGGCGGATAACGACCGCAATGCTCGACACCTACGACCAGACTGGCCCGTAAGTGTCACCATCGCGGTGATCCGGGGCAAATGGAAAGTGGCGATCATCCAAGCGCTGACGTCGGAAGGTCTTCGTTATGGCGCACTGCTCCGTCGCATACCTACAGCAAGTCGAAAAGTTCTTACACAACAATTGCGCGAGCTCCAGACGGAGAAAATCGTATCTCGGATCGTTGACGGAGAAAAATCCGAACGCGTTGAATACTCGCTCACGCCCTACGGCAGAACTTTAATTCCCGTGCTGGACGTGTTGGCCGAGTGGGGAAAAATCCACGTCAAAAATTGCCCAAGTCGCAGCAGGGACCGGGTGGCGTATGTTTCCTGGTGATGCCTTTATTCGTTGTTAAAGGGGGAATGGAATGCAACAGTCTTCTGTTCGACTGGCGATTATGTTTTTAAGTCTTGGGACAGCCGGACAGGCAGCTTTCGCCCAAGGTACGAATGCTGCAAAACTGTTTGCGGCGGGTGTTATTTCGGGGCCGGCGGACGATTTTTCACCGGCGTTCAGCCCTGACGGGAATTCCCTGTTTTTCACGCGGAGCAATGGAAGCGGTTCGGTGATTCTGACTTCAAAGTTTCAAGGCGGGCGATGGACAACTCCAGAGATAGCACCGTTTTCGGGGACCTGGAGCGATATTGAGCCAGCCATGGCCCCTGACGGTTCATTCCTGGTATTCGCATCGAATCGACCCGTCACGGACGGCAAGGCGATCGACGGGTTCTTCAACGGCAAAACCTTTTTGGGGAGAGGTGGGAATCTCTGGAGAGTCAATCGAACCGGCAACGGGTGGAGCAGTCCGGAACGATTGCCCGATACTGTAAATCAAAGTACGGCGACATTTTCTCCGAGTATCAGCGCGGACGGAAGCATTTACTTCATGCGAACCGACGAGCACTCTGGGAAATTCCATCTTTATCGATCGCAATACAGTTCCGGTACGTACCTGGCCGCAGCGCCGCTTGGCATTGGTGACGACACGACCGACGACGTTGATCCGGCCGTTGCTCCCGACCAGAGTTTTCTGGTGTACAGCTCCAACCAGCCTTCAAAGGGTGGACCCAAGCAACTGCGAATTGTATTTCGAGATAAGGATGGGTGGGGGAGCCCAATCGATCTCGGCGACGAGGTCAACGAAGAAGGAAGCAACATTGAGGCTCGATTGAGCCCTGACCAACGGACCTTGTATTTCAGCACGAATACAGTACCCCCTGTTGTGTATCCCCGATCGATTGAACGAGCCAAACAAGACCTGGCCGACATGAATGTCTGGGCAACGGGGCGTCATAACATCTGGTACGTATCACTCACACGGTGGCTCAAAGTTGACTCAATGAGGAAACGGTTGCCCGCGACCCGTAGCCCTGGACAGTCCCAGGTTGAGGACGCGCAGTAAGATGTGAAGGTTGCACGTCTGTCGATGTTTGGAAGGTTCGAATCCGAGTCAGACACGGCGCGCAAGTGGACAGCGCATGAACACTGCGCTGTCCTGAGGAGGCGCCGATGCTGCCAGAGCCCACGATAGCTAAAGTGAAAAACCTCCGCCCGTGCCACGGCCCCAATTCTACCTGGATCACGGACAACTCGGAAGTAAAGCAGACTACAGGCGAAGTGGTCGCAGGCTGTGGGGTCAGTTTCCAGTTGGGCGGGAATACATGCGGTATGTGTCGTTCGCGAAGTGCAATTCGACAAGCGCCGATTTCCGTTTCAGTTGCGAGCAGTTGTTGAGTCCCGAGGTCGACCGATTCTGTCGGACTTCCATTTTGTCGCTATACATGCAATTGCCAGGCATGTTGCCGGTGCATTTGAGATTATGAGGGGTATGGAATGAATCATCGTTCCATAAACAAGCCAGAGCAGAACTCCAAAGAGATAGAGGTACAGCATTTGATATGACAGATCGTGGGCGCCGAAGCGGCGCATTTTCAGGAGCTGGGGTAATAGGGTCACCGTGCTGCAAAGAGCCGCTATTGTCCCGATCAACGACTTCCAATGTTCGAACGACATTCTCAATCTCCGAATTGCAAATGAGTCGAGCCGATCTCGGATTGTTACTTCATCCCGATGGTGGAGACTTTGGAAAGGGGCCCGTCAGAGATTGACGGCAATATGGCAAACGGCAATGCGGCTAATTCATTTCGGAGCTGTCCCACTGATTGGAATTGAATCGACGTGATTCCTAGTGCCCGGGCAGCTTGTACGTTTATCTGTTTATCATCCACAAACAAAGCTTCAGAAGGTGTGACTTGAAGGCCCTCAAGGCAACGTTCATAGATAGCTCTATCAGGCTTGATCAATCTGACCTCGCAAGATAGAACGTGGTAAGTCAATTTATTGAGCCACCGAAATGTCTCGCGCGCGTGCACAGCCATGTCGGAAATCATGTTAGAGAGCAGGGCAGTTTTCAGTCCTGCTTCTGAGAGACTCTCGAGCCACCGAATCATTTGAGGGTTTACAGTACTCCACATTTCAACGTCTAATCTGCGGAGTTGCGCGATCTGGGCGGAATCGAGCCTTACATGGGCGCCGTCCGCGAAATTCAACCAATAGGTCGCGGCTGTGAAATCACCCCGGTCGTACGGTGCCCGGTCGGTCGGATACAGCGTGCGAAATAGGTCCGGGCGGACACCTGCTACGGCCGCCATCGAGGCCATTTTTTTGGAGCTAGGTGGGATGGAGATGACTTCCCCGTAATCGAGAATCACGGCCTTTATACGCGGCATATCGCGATGATTTGGCTCGCCTTCGGGTAACAATTGTTCAGCCTCTATGTCGGATTTTCGTCCACCCACCTTGTGTCGTCCAATGAATCATTGTGCGCCCAGTGATAAGCTTTGAGCATGTATCTGGATCCCTATGAATTGAAGTCGTTTGTAACCCTGGCGCGTGAATTGCATTTTCGCAGAGCTGCGGAACAGCTCTGCATGTCGCAACCCGCACTCAGCAAACAAATTCGACGGCTTGAGGAGAAAGTTGGTGGAGGACTTTTTGCGCGGACTCGCCGAAAAGTAGCATTGACGGAATCGGGCAGAGTCTTATTGCCATTGGCCGACAAATTACTGAAAGAGTCGGAATCGGCACTGACGATTGCAAAGGAAGCGAACAATGGCCGTGCCGGTACCCTTCGCATAGGATTCGGTCTGGCGGCTGTCTCCGATATCCTTCCCCGCACGATTTTACGTTTTAGCCGAGAATATCCCCTTATAAAGCTCCAGATGTGCGACATGTCCACGCCGTCGCAACTCGCCGCACTCGTAGAGGAATCATTGGATCTTGGCATTTTGCGGTTGCCAATTGCATCGGCTGAACTGGATAGTTTGCCCTTGATTCGCGAGCGCCTTGTCCTGGTCGTCCCCGAATCATTTCGATACAGCCACAGAGATAGACTGTCAACCTTACGCGATGCCCCATTCGTACTGATGTCCCGCTCTGCTTCAGCTACGTTTCATGACCATGCGCTCAGTGTTTGCCGCAGCGCAGGATTCACACCAAACGTAGTTCAGGAGTCGGGCGAAACTTTTACCATTTTGAACTTCGTTCGCGCCGGATTGGGTGTGTCATTGGTTCAGAGCGCCGCCGCTCGGATGAAGGTACCGGGTGTCCGCTTCCACGAATTAAAAATGAGCGAATCGGAATGGGCCATCGGAATGGCATGGATGCGCCGTTGCGAAAAGCGAGACCTGATTCAAAAGTTCGTTGACACGACGCTAAATGTTGTTCGAGTTCCTCACTTGCCAGCAAAAAGAGCAAAGACCAAGGGTGAGGATTTGTAACCAGAGGCAGTACGACCCGAGCCACCTCCAAACCGCTCCGCTTAGGGTGTCGCAGGCCGCCACATCGGGAGTGGCTCACACGCCGCGAGCGGCGACCCTGGACATTCCGGTGCTGACGTTCCTCTTGCCGGCGTGGAAGAAATACCGGGAGATTTTGGAGTTTGTGGATCCGGAGAAGCATTCCGCGGACGAAGTGAATCTTGTGTCGCTGGCAGAGCACACGGTGAAAGTGGAGCACCATCCGTATTTGCAGGTGACCTACAGAGGCATTGAGATTCCGAAGGCGAGGCTGGAATTTACGCTGACGGGAGATTTGACGCTCGAGGGAGTGATCTTGAGGATTCAGGACGGCAAAATCACAGCCATTCAGGGCGGGCGGTGAAGTGGAGCGGCGAGTTGCTGCTTGAGAATCGATCCGTCTTGAAGAAGGAATCAAGGTCTTACGCCTTAATTGGAAGTCTTGCGCTTGGCGAGGGAATACGTCTTTGAATGCCGAGCACCGCACGGTATGGGCGGCACCGAAGGTGTTTTTGATGGAGGACGGCTGTGTCTTGGCGCTCGTTTTTCGAATCGACGCTGGTTTCGCAAGAGGCCAATCCTCAATCACTGCGATCTGCAAACGGATTTAAATATTACTTGCTGAACGTTCAACTAGTAGTATAATCGAGCAATGTCTAAAGGATCTCTGCGAGACGCGGATCGCTCCCGGGAAGCCATTCTGGACGCCGCGGAAGAGCAATTTTCTCAGCTTGGATACGAACGCGTTTCATTGGGCGCGATCGCCAGACGCGCCGGCGTGTCGCGGGGACTACCTTCGTACTTTTTTGTCGACAAAGAAAATTTATACCGGACCGTTATGGAACGAGCGGCCACTCGGAACCGCCGGGCGGTTCTCGACGTCGTTCGTTCGGTCGAAGGCAATGAACCACGGCAAATAATCTCGACCCTGATCGATCGCTATATCGACTACTTGGCCGAGAATCCACGTGTAGTGCGGCTTCTTCAGTGGGAAGCTCTTGAAACCCCCACCCGCAGTTCTGCCGGCACCTCCGGCGTCCCGCGGCGTGTCTTCCTTGAAGCTTCCAAGTTAGTTTCCGAGCAGATGCGGACAAACAGCATCGGCGGAATCGAAGTTGATGACCTTCTTCTCAGCATCGTGAGCTTGTGTTTGTATCCCTTCCAAGCCATGTCGAGGAAGGACACAAAGCAAAAATCCTTCGTTCAAAAGCACAAGCGGAACGTGTCTGCGATCGTACTTCGCGCCATCGGAGGAAAAACATGAGCCGCGTGGCAAGAATTGCCTGTCTGTTTTGCGGCACCTACTATGTCGTCGTAGGCGCTCTGCTGTTCTTTGCCCCGGCCTTCTTCTTTCGAAGAATTGCTCCCATCGGGCCTTACAACGAACACTACGCCATCGATCTAGGGAGTTTTCTTCTGCCCCTCGGCTTTTTCCTGCTGTTGGCGGTTCGCCGCGCGCAATGGTCGAGGCCGGTCATCGGACTTGCTGCCTTTGCGAGCACGCTGCACCTGTTGAGTCATTTACGGAACGGGGTGCACTCGGCGGGTGCGATGCTGGCGGATGTGTTTTTTCTCGCGGTTGCTTTGCTCCTGCTGGCTTCGCTGGTCACGGAAAAGCGGCGCCTTCAAGAATAACGGCGACAAAGGATGGATGAAATGAAACGCATGGCATTTGCGGCGCTTTGGCTGAGCCTGGCTGTTGAGTGTATTTACGTCATTGTCGCGAAGGTTGCCCTACATGCCAAATGGGGCCATCTTGTCCAGCCAATCGTCTTTATCGCCCTGTTTGGCGTTTTGGCGATGACGCGCGGCAAGATGCGCTGGATCGCCGGAGTGGTGCGAGCTGTGATTGGGCTCGAATTTGCACTTTCCGTGGCGGATAGGTTCGGGTTGTTAGGAGCACCAGGGAAGGGCGTTTCGTGGGGAGACTTCTCTCATTTTGTGGCCTATACCCATCAAGTTAACGCCTTTCTTCCGGCAAGCTTTGCGCGGTTGCTGGCAGTGCTCGCCACTGTGTGTGAAACCACATTTGGCATCGGATTGATCGTGGGCATTCGCATTCCATATATCGCACGGGCGGCGGCAGTTCTGCTCTGTCTGTTTGGAAGTGCGATGATTGCCTCTGGCCTGATTGAGTCGCAGTTCTTCTATGCTGTGTTCGTGCTGGCATCGGCCGCTTGGGTTATCTCGACGATCGACGCCTCATGGTTGAGCTTAGACGGTGTGATCGGTTCTTTTCGGGCGCAGACCGTTGATAAGCAGGTTCACGCCGGCGAATCGCGAAGCGCCGGCGTTTGACAAAGCGATCTGTGTCTTGGTTTCCGTACTGACTGCTATGACCGGGATTTTCGCGGCAATGGTTCGACTCCCGCCGCCTCCCAATCCACTCGTGGTTGCGGAATGTTGAACGCCTCCGACACTGCTGCCCAGGGTATCCGCTCCGATCGTCAATATGGCCGAGTGCGTGAGCCGGCAACTTAAAGGTGCCTACTTGAAGTTACGAAGGTGCCATGTGAAAAAACTAAATGCGGTCAGATGTTGGGACTTCGAGAATTCACAGGAACACATATGAGATTGCCGTTGTCAGAAATGGCAGCAGCTACTGGCGTGGATTTCTATGACGAACCGGGGCCGCTCGACAGTGCACAAGGTATTCTGCTCGATGTTCGCAACGGAGTTTTCATCTGTGTGGGTGGGCTAGGAAGTACTAACCGCATAGGCGTATATGCGCGATTCAAGAGCTGTGGCGACACATCGGCACTGCTCGGGGCGCTGAAACAAAATCCCGTGATGAAGAAGATGTATGTCGTATGGAAGGCTGAAGTGACGCCGCAAACGGCGTTATGGAGCTTCAGCAAACCTCTGGGCTTCAAGAACGAAGATTTCGCAGCTGCCACGGCGGCTTTCACGCAGACCATTACCCAATTTGTCGCTCCGTTTGAGCTGAGTAAGTGCGAGCGTTGCAACAATGCCGTTCAAGAGATGGTCCTCGCCAACGGATGTCCAATGTCCATGTGCCCCGAGTGCCTGTCAAAGACGGAAGAAGAAAATGAGATTCAAAGAAAGCATTACGAGTCGGGCTCATCGAAGCAAGCCAAGGCGTTCGTTTACGGTTTGGCGGCCGCGCTAGTCGGAGGCTCCGTAGTCGGCCTCGCGGCCTATTTGGATAACGACAAGTGGGGCAATTTCCATCCCACTTTTCGAATTGGTCTGACGATACTACTCGCGTTCTTGGTTGTTTTCGTCGTCAAGCGCAGCGTGAGCCGAATTAACAGGGTCACGTGTGTCTTGGCTTCGGTGCTGACGGCTATTGGCAGGATTATCGGAGATATCTTGGCTTATGGCATGGTTATCGGAAAGAATCAACAGATTCCCTTCAACACAGAGTTGTTGGGATGGACCGCGGTCCATGTGTTGCGTCTCAAATGGAACTTCAGCCCGTTGGTGTTCGTATTCGATGGACTGATTGTGCTTGCAGCCGCGGAACTCTGCTGGGTTTCACGTCCGAAGTCTGCTGTGAGCTTTAGAAAATACCCGATTCCACGGCCGTTTTGAGCGAACGAAGGGCCGGAAGTGTTACGCCCGCAGGCGGAAAGAGGACAGCAAGTGATCAAGACTCGTCGTTTGTCGCTGGAACATATTGCGGAGGCTGCCGAGATCATCGATCCGGTATTTCTCAATTCTCCTCAGTTCCGCGCGGAGTCGTTGGAGCAACAGCTCGCCTGCCGCCTCGCGGTCAAGGTCGAGACCTTGAACCCGATCCGTTCTTTCAAAGGGCGCGGCACGGAGTATCTCGCAGCCTCGCTCGAAGGACGACCCCATTTGGTCTGCGCGACGGCGCGCAACTTCGGCCAGGGCATGGCTTACGCTGCCCGGAAGCGTGGGCTGACACTTACCATCTTCAGCAGCGTCAGAGCCAACCCATTGAAGGTCGAGCGAATGCGCGCTCTTGGGGCGGACGTCCGGCTCGTCGGCGAGAATTTCGCTGAAGCCCATCGCGCGGCCAAAGATTTTGCAAAGGGGAACGGTGCGCGGATGATAGAGGACGGGCGCGAGTCTGCGGTCTCCGAAGGGGCAGGCACGATCGGTCTGGAGCTGCTGCGCTGGCCAGAGCCGTTCGATAGCATCTTGGTTCCGCTAGGTGACGGCGCATTGCTGGCTGGTGTGGCTCGGTGGGTGAAGGCGCACCAGCCCGCAACGCGGATGATCGGAGTATGCGCGAGCGGTGCGCCCGCCATGGAGCGCTCGTGGAAGGCGGGGCGGGTTCAGGAACTTGAGCAAGCCGAAACGATTGCAGACGGGATTGCCGTACAAAACCCGTACCCGGAGGCACTTGCAGATATTACCGGACTCGTGGACGACATCGTCCTCGTTGAAGACGACACGCTGGTGACGGCGATGCGGCTTGCTCGCCAGGAACTCGGTGTCTTACTCGAACCCGCGGGCGCCGCAAGCCTGGCGGCGCTGCTGACCTACGTCGAGCGGTTCAAAGGGCAGCTGATCGCCACGGTTCTGAGCGGAGGTAATATCACTGTCGCGCAGATGCGACTGTGGCTCGCACCATAATCAGCAATCCGTCCAGAAGCCGGCACGGAGAAGAAGCGGTCAATATCTGTAAGTGGCCACTTGGCAGAAAATTCGCGTTCCTCGCTCCGATTCTTGCCGAAGCTGCCCCTTTAGTATTGAAGTCATTGCTGCGGCTTGGCGGACGTTAATCCTGAATTTCAACATCTCGTACTGAGTCCTGCGGAACGAATCTCCGGTGTGAACAGTTACGGCGAAGAGTGGTTCGGGCATCTCGTGAAGCCCGCAGGCTATGAACAAGGCAAACGCTATCCTTTGATCGTCACACTCTACCGAAGCGGTGATTACTTTCTCTAGGGTGCGTCCGGAAACGAAAACCCGATCCAGGTGTACGCGGACGGCGCATTACAGACTGCCTATCCCGGGATCAAATTGCAGATCACGAAACGAACCTTCATGAACTGGCCGAAGGAGCCTTGGAGCAATGCGTCCTATTATTTCCCCCGCCCTGGCGAAGTGACACGCTGGGGCCCTTTTTGGCATGCCGGATATAGCGGCTGGCTGCATTTTGCTGGCGAGCACACGTGTTACGCGTTCATGGGATACATGGAAGGCGCGCTGAGTTCAGGTTACCGGCTGGCACGAAGGCTCGCGGTGCGCGACCGGATTCTTAAGGCCTAGCGCAGGACTGTTTGGGTAGTGGTGTCAATTGAAAAGATTTCGCGAGGAATTCCAGCCCGCGGATGGAAGAAGATTTGCCTTTGCTGTCGGAGGGTGCTATGAGCCGACCTCTTACTACTTGCTGGGTCTTTCTGAATCTTCGAAAACCACGTCGGTGTATGCGTTGCGATCCTCGAAGCACAAATTCACCGCGCGTGCATGTGAGCGCGTTCGATGGACCACACCCGCCGGGATTGTGAATACGTCTCCAGGCTTCAGGCGAAATGTACGGCCGTCCGCGAGATCTATTTCCAGATTGCCTTCCACGACCAGGAAACACTCATCGGAACGCGGATGCTGATGCCAGCGAAATTCTCCCTGCATCACCGCCAACCGCACGCAATGATTGTTGATGTTCACGACGACGAAATTCTTGTAGCTCTGGTCAACCGAGTCGGCCTGTTGCTTTAAATTCACCACTGTTAGTCCGGGAAACGCCGCGTCTTCGCTGTGCGTGTCCCCCTGGTCGTTCTGGTTGGTTCTGTAATCCGTCATGCCCATGGCTGCTCCCCCGCCCAACTATGCGAGGATATTTCCGCTCAGACGGCAAGTCAATCCGCATGGCTGGACGCGACAGGGTCATTTTTCTTTTTTTTCAAATGACACCACTTCTACCACTGTTTGGAATGTAGTGAAGAGAGCGTCGGTGTGCGGTAAGGCCGCACCCCGACGCGATTGTCTGCTACTCATCGGATGAGTAGGCAGGCGCGGAGGAACGAATCAAGGAGCCGCAGCAGGAGGCAACCGGCGTGAACGCGAGTCCGCCAATGGCGCGTCGGTGTGCTCTGCGGAGGCACCGAGACCAATTGCCACTGCGGCACATGGAACTTTAGGGGCCCGCACAGGTGCTCGGCTGCGTCAGCAAAGTGACGGAAGGGATGATAGGTGACGAGTCTATGAGATATAACGTCGCAATCTACGTTCAACCGATTCCAACCAACGACGGCGAAGCGTGGCGAGCAATCGAAGGCTCTTGCGCTTCTGCGATCGCCGCGCAAGCATGTCGGGCGGAGAGATTTAGATGATCATTGAGATGCGAACCTACAGGACCAAGCCGGGCAAACGGCCCGAGTTCCTCGAGATATTCCGTTCCAGGTCGATGCCTGCACATGTGCAGATCGGGATAAAGATTCTAGGTCCATTCCTCTCCATCGAAGACCCCGACGTGTTCTTTTTCATGCGAGGCTTCCCCGATGCTCCCTCGCGCGAGCCCATGAAAGCAAAGTTTTATGAAGGGGAGCTTTGGAAACTCGAACTTGAAAACATCCTTATGCCAATGCTGGAAAAGTATGACGTTGTTCTCGTGGAAGACCCTGACCGGCAGATTCAGTTTCCTTGAGCTGTTCGATTCGGGAGGACAGGTTGTGGAGTTGTTCCCTCGAGTTCCGCAACGTCAGCACACAGCGCGCGCCGGCCGCTGCCCCTGGGGGGATCTACATGGCAATCCGTTAAGGGATCAGATCATTTGGGTCTGACGTCTTCAGAGCTTCGTTTCCGAGAGTCTTCGAATTGCCTCGCGAATCTCCTGCTCGTTCAGCCTTGAATAGCCGAGCAAGAATCCCGCACCAGGCGGCCGCCGCGAGAAGTAAGCAGAAATTCCGTAGATACCAACGTTCCGCACAGCTGCTTCGGCGATGATGTTTCTTTCGGAAACGCGGCGACGTGGCCACAGGACGATGTGAGTACCAGAACCGGCGCCGGTTACCGTGACGCGATTTCCAAGATGCCTTTGAATGGATTCGAGCAGCGCGGTTCTCTGTCGGGCGATTCTCCGTCGTGTACGGCGCAAGTGGCGCTCGTAGGCTCCAGAGGAAATGAAGCCCGCGAGAGCCTCTTGTTCGAGGATGGGCGTGTGACGGTCACACAGCCATTTGGCGGAAGTCAGGGCCGGCACAAGTGCTTTAGGGGCGACCAAGTATCCGATGCGCAGGGCGGGAAAGATTGTTCGAGAGAACGTGCCCGTATAGATTACACGTCCGTCGGTATCAAGGCCCTGTAACGATTCGACCGCCTGCCCCTCGTAACGGAACTCCCCATCGTAATCATCCTCAATGACAGCAGCGTCGGCACGTTTGGCCCACTCGAGCAGGGCGAGTCTTCGCGCCAGGGGGAGTATCGCGCCTGTTGGGAACTGATGCGATGGCGTAAGGTGCGCGATGCGGGCTTTGGGCGGCAGGCGAGCCGGATCGAGGCCTTCACCATCGACTGGGACGGCGCACAAACGCGCCCCTGCGGCGCGAAAGATCTCCCTAGCGCCCTGATACTGCGGTTCTTCAATTACTACGCGGTCGCCACGATTGAGCAGTACGCGCACGGCAAGATCGAGTGCCTGCTGCGAGCCGTTAACAATGATGACTTGCTCTGCATCGCAGACGACGGCGCGCGAACGCCGCAAATGAGCGGATATGGCTTCCCTCAGGGCGGGGCTTCCTGCTGCAGGTCCGTATTCAAACTCGCGCAGCGGTGCCTTCCGCGCGCGGCGCATGAGGAGCCGCAACCATGCTTCGAACGGGAAGCTCTCCACGTTGCTTCTCGCGTAAGCGAAGTCGTAACGCAAAGGCGTGAGGCGTTGGCCGGGAAAATCTATCTTCGAAGCGGTCGCAACTGCAGAAAAGCCGAAGTCGGACAAAGACAGTTTGGCAGACGGCTTCGCGACTTTCGCCTGGCTGCTGCGCAATCCATGTGAGACATAAGTTCCAGATCCTTTTTGGCTTTGCACGAAGCCTTCGGCGAGTAATTGGTCATAGCCCAGCAAGACAACTGTTCGTGAGAGATGCAACTGTTCGGCAAGGTCACGCGTCGATGGGAGGCGTGCACCCGCTTGAAGTGTCCCCAGAAGGATTGCGCGCCGGAACCAGCGATAAACCTGCCGCGAAAAGGGACCCTCTGCCTTCGAAAGTGGTATTACAAATGTCATCGGAAGTGGCTATGGAAAAATACCACACGTCCTAGCATCGTCGAAGTCAGCCGGGAGGCCTGTCTCGGGCATCTTGCATCTCGGTGTCCGTGTCACGGTGTGCTGCATGTCGGCACGATCTTGTCACAACAAAGGCGGTGACGAATGGCGGTGCAATTCGCAAGCAAGGATCGGATAATCAGAGCCAACGCCTCTCGTTACATCGTCGGACGGACGCATGATGAGCAATCACTATTCGATCACTCAAATGACGAAAACGTTGAGTGGATGGGGACTTGGGGCGAGCGAGTGCGATCCACAATCGTGGTGATCGGCGGCAAGTGGAAGCCACTCATCATTGATGTTCTCAAGACCGGAAACCTTCGTTCGGGCGTACTGCTCCGCAAGATTCCTCAGGCGAGCCGAAAGGTTCTAACCGCACAATTGCGCGCACTCGAACGGGAGAAGATCGTGTCACGCCTGGTTCTGGGGCAGAAGTCCGAGCATGTTGAGTACTCGCTGACTCCATACGGTCGGACACTGGTTCCTGTGCTGACGGCAATGGCGCGGTGGGGCGCGATTCATTTGAAAGGGAAAGACAAGAATATGTCGGCCGGGACCGGGTGCGCATCCGCTCCAATTGCTCCTGCCAACAGCCACCCTTGCCAGTGACCATAGCGCTTGTGTCAGTTGCACCATGGCAAAGGGGTGCGTATGGAGTGGACAGTCCTGTTCGGCCTCTTGTTGAACGACAAATTCCGGTAGGGAAAAGATAGAAATGAAAGTAGCAATCTTGATTGTGCGTATTTTGCTTGGGCTGGTGTTTGTTGTACTTGGCTGGAACCCTTTTTTGTACTCTTCCCCGCAATGCTCCCTTCGGGGCCGGCCAATTCTTGACGGTGCTGACCGAGTCGCATTACGTACTTTTCGTGTGTGCCATTCAGGTTGCGGGTGGTGCCCTGTTGCTGGTGAATCGGTACGTTCCCCTTGCACTGACGCTGCTCGGACCCGTAATCGTCAACATCCTGCTGTATCACCTGCTTTTGGCCCGTGCTGGAGCACCGATCGCGCTTATCGTTGCAATTTTGTGGGGCATCCTGTTCTTTCGTCACCGCCAATACTTCTCCGGCCTTTTTTTGCAGCGAACTTCATAGCCGACTGCGGTGATTCCCAACCGCGAATTTCGGCGTCAAACTGATTCCCGTGCACCGTGGAGAGACACCGCAGCTGTCAAACCTTCCTCGGCTGATCAGTGGACAAAGTTAATTGCTATCGCAGGGGTAATCGTGGCAGCCGTGTTTCGTCCGGCCGGAATCACGCGTGTGCCGAAGATCACACCGAGGTTGGATTTCCAACTGTATTCGATTGCCGGCACGAAGCCAAACGCCTCGCTGGAACCGGAATTCAGCCGGATGCTCGGCGGATTCTGGATACTCGTGGGATCCAGAGTGTTGTATCCAGTGACGCGGCTGTTGTCGTCATGTCGGTAGGTGGCGTCGAGCGCCAGCACCCAGCTCCGCGTCAGGCTGTATTCCCAAGAGGCGTCGACGAAGAAAGAGTTACCTGGCTTCGCATGCCCGCTGAATCCTGCTTCTGTGCCGTAGACACTGACGCCTTGTACATTCACGTTTTTTGACACGGATTGCGAAACGTCAAGGCGCGTGCGCAGGATGCGACCATTGGGCAGCCAGAAGTATGTCTGAGAGTAAATGGCGAGGGTCGTGCTGTAACTTCCGCCGCCAAATCCATCGCTCGGCCGGTTGCCCAATCGATCGTACTTCCCGGTCGGAAATGTTTCCTGCACAACGAAGGAGGTGGTGGGAATCCAGCTGCCTTCATGAAATCGAGTGAGCCGGTACTGAGCCTGCAAGCTCAAATCGCCCAGCCCGACGCCGGAGCTGCTCGGGCCGCCGCTCACTTTGTTGAAGCCCGCCGTGGGAATCAACCCGATGGTCACTTTGTCGGCGAGTCCGTAGAGCATGTATGTGAGGGATCCGAAGCTGCTCGAATGTGTGGTGCTGTGACGTACGCCATCGTGATCGTAATGGCCTTGCACGGTAACGTCGTAGAGATAAGGCTCGATAAGGAAATGCCCGCGCGGCAACGTCGCGGCCGAGGGTGCCAGGATTGGACCGGTCCACCACGCATCGTCCAGCGACTGGCGGACGACAGGAGTTGGCGGCGGGACTTGCTCCTGCGCATCAGCGCCTGCAGTTTCGACGAATAACACTGCGATCACGAGTGCTGCGACCTCGATGTAGCTCCTCATGGCCTGCGTCTCGCTTCTTGAGGAGCAAGAAAGCCCACTGCCAAGATTCGATTCGCGCGATTTTCCGTCGGGGTCGCGACGGAGTTCAGTGCGTCTTTCAGATTCATGGCTTGCACGTATATGTCTCGTGCGGTTCAGTGTGATTTATCGGATGAATCGTTCACACGCGTATCTACTGCGATCCAATTTAGTTCCCAAGTCTTGCCGCCATCGTCCGAGAATGCCTGTTCAAAGCGGCAGGAATCCGGCGTGATGTCTGACCAGACATTTCGCACAAGGATGGTTCTGCCATTGAAGGTCTCCTGGTCGAAAAATTCTCCGCGTCCATTCTTGAACTCGCCGATCGTGGGTTGGCTGAGAATACCTCCTTTGCTGTTGGCGGTATTGAGGCTCCACTGGCGGGCTTCCGGGTTATAGAGACGCAGGGACAGGACTTGGATGTGGCCGGTCGGACCATCGGCCTCAAGTTCCGCTAGATTGGCGCGGCCATTCCAAACCTTGCGGACGATAGTCGTGCCCTCAAGTTCGATCCAGGTGGTGGATCCGGTTAATGGATGAACTAAGCGGCGGAGGTGAGTCTTCCAAGTTCCGATATCGAAGTCGAAATCGTGTTGCCCATCACGTTCCGTACGTGCAGCTTGAGGGCTGGCTTGGGAAACGCCTGAATTCTGCCGGGCGAGTCCCAGAAGGGGCTGCAGGATGACAACCGCACCACACACCAAAACAAAAGTCCGAATCTGCTTGAGTGAGTTCATCGCTGCCTCCGTGGCACGTCTGTCGAACCTGATTCGGTGAATTGCCTTGTCGATCGCAATCGAACGCAGATCGGGCAGAGACACTCTTGCAACCGTGCCTGAAACTGCGCTATTTCAAAAGGTCCACTTTCTGTGCGATTTGTAATACCACTTTCCAGAGGCGTTCGGAAGCTCCGCTCCTCGAGAGCTTCCGTGAGTACCGCGATGCGGAGGGGAGCAGCGAGGAAGCGGCTGGCTGCAGTGTTCCAGTTGGACGAGTGGCCGACGGGCGACTCTAGTCAAGCAGATCGTGGAATTGTCGGACGGCTCCGGGAATCTTGCTCGTCGGTGTGCTCCCGAACCCCAGGATCACTCCCTGGTGGACAGGTCTTTCGAGATAGCAAGGGGAGAGCGGCCACAGCCAAAGTTTTTGCTGTGCCGCGCGTACGGCGAGCTCACGGTCACGCACTCGCCTCGGAAGTCGAGCAACGAGGTGCATCCCTGCCTCCCCGCCTGCAATTTCAAGCGGGGTTTTGAACTCTTCTCGGAGAGCTTTGACGAGAGCGTCCCTCCGTTCGCGATAGAGCATCCTCGTTCTACGGATATGCCGAGCGAAGTGTCCTTCGCTGAGGAAATCAGTCAGGACCGCCTGGTACAGCTGGGGTGGATAAACGTCCATGGCATGGCGGACGGCCACAAATCGATCAACCAGGTCCGGGGGCACGACCATATACCCGAGACGCAGCGAGGGGAACAAGGTCTTGCTGAACGTGCCTATATAAATTACGCGGGAGTGGCGGTCGAGACCCTGCAGTGCTGCGATCGGCATGCTTTCGTAGCGGTATTCACTGTCGTAGTCGTCTTCAATGATCCAGGAACCGGAACTTTGCGCCCAATCCAAAAGCTGCAAGCGGCGTGACGCACTCATGGTCACACCGAGCGGAAATTGATGTGATGGCGTCACATACGCGGCGCGGGCCTTGCGGCACCGTTTTATTCCCCTCGCAACATCCAGCCCTTCGTCATCTATCGGAACTGGAATGAGTTGACACCCGGCCATCCTGAGGACCTGCCATGCCAGGCGGTACCCTGGTTCTTCGACCCATACCGGGTTTCCCGGATCGAGGAGGACGCGAGCGGATATTTCAAGGGCCTGCTGGGACCCACTGACCACGAGTATCTGTTCCGCCTCGCAGTTCACGGAGCGTGACGTTTTGAGATACGTGGCAATGGCATTGCGAAATTCCGGCGAGCCCATAGGGTCGCTGAAGTGAAGTGAACTGACACGCACTCTACGGTTGTAGCGGTTCACCAAGCCGGACCAGACCCGGAACGGAAAGTGGTCCAGTGCCAACTGTCCAACACTGAATGCTCCCCAGCCGAACAGCCAGGGTGCGGGCCTGAAACGAGGCAAGAGAGCGGAGCGCGCTGAGATGGGCCGCGGACCGGAGCGGTCCTTGGGGACAGAAGTGCGGCGGGATTCGAAGGGAGTCAGTTCTTGCGGGAGAGAAGAGGAGACAAAGGTCCCAGCCCCTGATCGGGTTTCCAAATAGCCTTCCGCCAGGAGTTGCGAATAAGCGAAAAGGATAGGGACTCTGGACAGCGCAAGTTCAGAAGCGAGCTGGCGTGTGGATGGAACCTGTTGGCTTGGACTCAAGCTGCGTTCGACGATCGCCTTGCGAAGCGCCTCGTAGACCTGTCGGTGCAGTGGCTTTCGGGCCTTCCGGTCGACAGCAATAACAGGTGACAAAGCGCTGCCCACTTTTCTCATACGCACGATTATAGTGGTTATAACGATTGACTAACAAGCGGCTATTGTGGCCGACCACTTTCTGCGCAAGATTCATCAGCAATCAGTCTTCACATTTTGGGAGCCGAGAGATGCTCGGCTCCTTCCCCACACGTGCCCGGAGAGATGCATAACCGGTCCCGTTTTGTGCATACGGGATCTCATGCGGCCGAGGAGGATTCCGAACAGGGAATGAAGCTCGGCTCCGTGTGCGCGGTGAGTTAACCAGGAACAAGAAAGTACCTAGTAGACGATCGGGAGTTGGTGTGTCAAACAATGTTCCAGGCGTTCAAAGGATTTCGACGGCACAGCGCTTGCGATTGAGGCGGCGTGCTATCTGCGGACGGACGGAGGAAATCTTGAACAGGGTCGCAAAGGTAGTGTCTTGCGTATTGGTGGCAGGCGTATGCATCGGGAGGATCACGGAAGCACAGCGAGCAAACCGATCTGGAGGACCGCCGGTTGAGAACCGGCAAACAACTGTCGCGAAGAAGAATCTGGTTGAGGTTAAGGGCACGGGCGCAATGCGTGCCGGTACGCAGAGCGGCCAGAAGAGGGAGATTGACCCTTCGAAGGAGGCTGACATTCGTCGGATGATGTCCTTGACACACTTTGACCTCTTAATCAGACAGACGATGAACGGCATGGAAGGAAACATAAAGACATCAATGACAAATGCTCTGCCACCGGGAGACTACCGCGACAAGCTAGTCGATCTCTTTATCAAGAAATTTCATTCGAACCTGCGGACGAGCGAACTTGCGGACAGGGCTATTCCCGTCTACGACAAGCATTATTCTTCGTCCGAGATCAAAGAGTTGATCCGGTTTTACGAAACGCCCGTCGGTCAAAAACTCGTTAAGGAATTGCCCGCAGTGTCAGCCGAATTACAACAGGCGGGTTCTGCTTGGGGAGAGGATGTGGGGAAGCAGACGATGTTGGAGGTTCTCGCAGAGCACCCGGATCTGGCAACGGCTTTAGAAGCGGCGTCGAAGCAGTCGAAGCCGTGAGCGCGGAGCAGCATTGAAATGAACGCCAAATCGAATTTTACGAAGGCGCTGGTTCCGTTCGTATCTGAAACGGACTTGATACACGAAAATGCGCACGGCTGTGCTCGTCAACGTATGAAAAACAGTTCGAGCTTAGGCAAGGTCTTCTTCTTTTGTGCGATCGCGTTTTTCGGTATTCAGCTTTTTGTTTACGCCAGTCAAGTTGTTCATCCGGTGCTGGGCCCTCCGTGGATCCCTGTCGGCCGGTTATCGGCGGGGATTACGGGGTTCGTGTTGCTTACAGCCTGCACAATTGCAGCAATAAAGCGCTACACGGCATGGGTTGGTGTGCTACTGGCAGTGGTGTTTCTGCTTCGAGCGACGCTGGCTTACATCCCAATGTTGGCCAGGAGCCCGCGTAGCGGGGCAATATGGACCGTCTTCTTTGAATTGATGGCAATGTGCGGTGCCAGCCTGTTTCTGGTTTCCGGCTCGAACTGGCTGCCACCCTACTTGCAGGCGCAAACGGTCCGCCGGGCCGCGAGCGTGGGCCCTTTCTTGTTTGCACTTTCACTCGCGGTCTTCGGGCTTCAGCACTTCCTATATGGTCCCTATGTGGCATGACAGGTCGTCTCTATGGAAAAGGAGGGACTGATCCATGGGCAGACCAAGAGCTCACCGGTGCTGAGCCCCGCGGACGATTCAACTTGGTCTCACTTGCGCATGATTCCGCAAAGGAGCAGGAGCCGAACGCCCAACGCAGTTCTCGTAGGTCGTGTGTAGTTTGTATGCTGGTGCTGCTTTGCGGGGAATGACGACTCTCGTCGTCGGCATCGGGTTAATTCAATTTCATCAAGTAAAGGTGCGATTAATCTATGGCTATGGACTGGATCACTCCGACGATCATCGCCGTGGCGGTGCCAGCTGTGTTTGCACTTTTGCGGCGTCGGGCAAGGAAAGCGCAGCCACTGCAGTCGGGTGTCGAGAAGGTGTTCCGCCCGGTGTATGGAGTGAAGGCGTTGCTGTCGATGGGGATTGTTCTGGGAATTATTGGAATCGCGGCAACATTCGCATGGAAGATGCAATGGTGGGTGAGCTGTTTTTTTGGCGCCTTCGTGCTGCTGAGCGCACTTGGCTGGCCATCGACGATCACGCTTTCGGAGCGCGGCCTGCGGCGTGAGTCGTGGTGGCGTCAGCCGGTGGACGTCCTTTGGACTGATATTTCTGAAATCCGGCGGTCGAAAAGCGGGCCGGGAACCGCGTACGTCGTTGTCGATCGACAAGGAACCAAAATCGAAGTGAGTGTATTCCACAGTGCCTTTGAGCAGATCAGTTCCGAAATTACGAGGCGCACGGGGCGAGAATGCCCTGCGCTCACAGCGCCATTCGGTTAGTGGCAGTCGAATGGGTGGTCGCATCCCGCGACAACTCCAACCTTATTCGCCCTGTATCTTATTATTGTTAAAGGAGTTAGAAATTTGTCGCACGATGGGGCTTTTTGTGATCCCCTCGTAGATGCCCAGACAAGATTGTTGTATGAAGGGAGCGAATTGTTTACGCGCTAATTGAACGGCAGAACTCAAAGCTACGCGAGTTATCGCGTAAAGGTCATATAAGACTTCATTAGATTCGTTGACCGCGCTAGTTTCTCCGCACCACGCATAGGCAACATCGACGTGTCGATAGTTAAAATTGAAAATCTTTTGCGCAGACTCAGTGAATATCTTTTTATCTTTGCCCAACTGCTGCCATTTGCGCCGATGACAAAACCTTCAGACGTAAACGCTGACGCAATTGCGGTCATATCGTCACTAAGTATGCTAGCTGGAACCGACTAATAGGCCGAATTGATGGCAATCCTTCGCTTCTGTTAACTTCATCTTCGGTGCTAACACGTAGCCTAAGGGCTGAGTAAGGCGAAACTATTCGCGCCCCTTCCAATTGAATTGCTACAGGTGATGTGTGAATACTAGCAACTATGCTAGACCTGTCGCAGCGCACTCTCGGCAAAATAATCCCGATGTTGAATTGTCTTGTTCCGTCACACGGCTGACAAGTCATGGAAGAAACTCAAATTGGGAGTACCGATCCATCTAATCCGGTAGCGACGCTGCGGTATTGAGGCTGAATACGCAGCCGGGCCGTCCGCTACTCAACTGGATTTCTTCCGGGTACGCCCTCAGAACGTCAGTTAACAAGAATCTTCCAACAGAATACGCTTCGACAACAAATACGAGCATCCGCTACCAAGAACACCTTGCGGACCAAACATCGCGATCGTGGACCTCGGCAATTCACGATGGATTGTCGTTCGGCTGCACGTCCATCGAGTCGCGGCGGCGATCACTCCGCAAAGCCAGATACCTACGTGGAGTAGAAATCCAGGATGGACAAGATTAAGTTGCCTGGATGACTGCTAGGTGCGGGACCTACGATCCTCAATACTGATAAGGGCGAGGTCGGTGGCGCCGTAATTCAATGAGCGGCCTTGATCGAGATCACTCGAATCGTATCGCCGATGAGCGTTCCCCGCACTTCCACCTTCTCTCCGGCGAAAGCCTTTGCTTTACCTTGGTTACTCAGGTTGTAAACCTTCTGGTGCTCGTGATCGGCGAGGACGAACGTTGTTCCATCAAATCCTTTCACGCAGCCGAGCGTGCACCTTCTTGCGTCTTCCATCGAGTGTTTCAAGCCGCACAAGCTGTCGCTGATATCTCCTACAAAGACTGTTCCATCTTGCTGAGCTTTGCCGGATCTTGGCCCAGCAAAGCCTACGGCCGCTGCCAACGCGATCGCAGTCGCTACGTGAGCCAGCTTTTTCATCTTCTTCCTCCTTCGATCAAATGAGATTCGATATTCCGTATGTTCCAGTCTCATGCAAACGCGTGTCGGATAAAATAACCACTTTTGGTAATTCCTCTATGACCACCCTTGGTTCCCATCCGGGTGCCTGGGGCAGTTTCCTAACTTGATTGAGTTGGGATTCGCCGATCGCAACGTAATCGGTCCAGTGGAACCACGGCCTCAGCTTTGTGAGGTGAGGCTCGCATTGGCCATGACCACTTTCTTCAGTCGACCAACGGCGTCCGGCATCTCCGCCGCCGTCGTGCCTCCGAACCCCAAAATGAATCCCTGTCGGGCAGTCTTGCCTCCATAGGCAGGCGAAAGCGGCCAAAGCCAAAGTTTTTCGTGTGCGGCCCGCGCCGCAATCTCCTGATCGCGGAATCCTGTGGGCAGCGTAATCGGGAGATGCATGCCCGCTTCTGATCCGTGCACTTCGAGAGAAGACCCAAACTCTTTGCGGATGCTGTTGACAAGCGCGGTTCGGCGCTCGCCATAAACCAGCCGCAACCTTCGGATGTGGCGTGCGAAATGCCCTTCCCTTATGAAGTCCGTGAGTACCGCTTGGTACAAATGGGGAGGTGTGAGATCCAGGGCCTGGCGGACCATTATGAACCGGTCAACGAGATCCGACGGGATGACTACATAGCCGATCCTCAAGGATGGGAATAAGACTTTACTGAAAGTTCCGATGTATATCACGCGCGAATTTGAATCGAGACCCTGCAACGACGCGATGGGCATGCTCCCGTAGCGATACTCGCTATCATAATCGTCCTCTATAATCCATGATCCCGACCGCTGAGCCCAATCCAGCAGTTGGAGGCGACGCGAAGCACTCATCGTTGCCCCGAGCGGATATTGGTGGGAGGGCGCAACATAAGCAGCCCGGGCCTTGCGGCACAGCTTGATTCCGGCAGCTACGTCCATACCCTCCCCATCAACCGGAACGGCTATCACCCGACAGCCCGCCAAGTCGAGAACACGTCGAGTCAGCCAGTATCCAGGTTCTTCGACCCACACTGGACTTCCAACGTCGAGGAGAACGCGCGCGGAAATCTCAAGCGCTTCCTGAGAACCCGCGACAATCATTACTTGCCCCGGATTGCAGCGGACGGCGCGCGCCGTTCTCAGATACGTGCAAATTGCGTCGCGTAACCCCTCATAACCGAGCGGGCCTCCGTACTGAAGCGCGCTTGCCCGCGGACTTCGGCACTGGCGCATAACCAGGCTCGACCATATCTGAAATGGAAACTGATCATAGGCTGGCTGACCCACGCTGAATGCTCCAGAACCGCGCAGCCAAGGAGCGATCTCGTTGCGAGGAAGACGTAAAGATCGGCGTGCAACTGGGCGAGGCCCAGAACGAACTCCCTTCAATTTGATAGCGCGACTTTCAGATGACGTCAGTTGATCTGGAAGAGAACTACAGACAAACGTTCCTGCACCCACCCGGGTCTCGAAATAGCCCTCAGCCAGAAGTTGTGCATAGGCGGTCAAAACGGGAATCCGAGAGACTCCAAGCTCTGAGGCCAGAGTTCGGGTGGAGGGAATTTGCTGGCCGGCGCCCAAGTTGCGCCCGATGATCATGGCGCGGTAGGCGTCATAGATTTGCCTGTGAATGGGCACCGCGGCCTTCCGGTCGACGGCTATGACGGGTGAAAACGCGCTAGGCGCTACCTTCATTGCTGAATCCTAGTGGTCATAACGGAATTGGCCATAATGGATATTGCCTCCGACCACTGCTCTACGCAAGATCAAACATATCGGTGTTCACCATCTGCTCGCAACTGACGAGAGCTAACGGCCGAATTCGGTGTCGAGGGGTCGTTGACATCTCAAATTCTCAAGTAACCGGATTTGGTAAGGCCCTGAAGGAGGGAAGATGAACATGCGAAGAGTATTTGCCATTTGTTTTGCGGCTCTGCTGCTGGCTTTCGCGGGCACTGCTTGGGCTCAAACGGAAACAGGGCAGATTAGCGGAGTCGTGACGGACCCATCGGGCGCAACAGTGCCCAAAGCCAAAGTGACGGTATCTAATGCGGCCACGGGCGCGGCCCGCGATACCACTACCGATGATCACGGCGCGTACACGGTCACGCACTTGCTGCCTGGTATTTATACGGTCGCTGTGGAAGCCGCCGGATTCTCGAAAATGCAGCAGCGAATCGAAGTGACGGTTGGCTCCAAGGTTGATCTGAACTTTGGACTGACCGTGGGAACTACCGCAATGACTGTAGAGGTAACCGGTTCGGCCGTTGCGCAAATCAACACGGAGACACAAACGCTCGGTCAGGTGATTAGCTCCAAGGAGATTTCCGAAGGCTTGTCACTGAACGCGAATCCCTATAGTTTTGTATCGATTGCTGGCAATATCGCGGACGCTGATGCTTCTCCTTCCGGTTCAATGGGCAGCACTGGCTCCGGTGCGGGCGTAACGATCAACGGCCTGCGGGCAGCGTCCACGAACATTCTTCTAGACGGAGCGGCAAACAACGATGAATTCAGTGGGTCTCTTGGGCAGCAGGTTCCTTTGGAATCCGTTCAGGAATTTAGCGTCCTGACCAACAATTTTACCGCCGAATTCGGCCGAGCCTCCAGCGGAATCGTAAATGTTACCACCAAGTCCGGCACCAACAGCTTCCACGGTTCGGCATATGAGATTAACCGACTCTCCGCTTACGGGGCGAACGATTACTCGAATAACGCTAGTGGGATCCCAAAGCCGGTCTACACACGAAACCAATTTGGTGGATCCTCGGGCGGCCCGATCAAGAAGGACAAGCTCTTCTTCTTCGTAAGTCCCGAATGGACCCGGGTTCGTAGTTCCTCTCCCATTCAGGCGGTGATCCCTGACCAGAACCTGATCAGCGCTTCCGATGCGGCGACAACCCAGGCCTTTTTCACGGCCTTCGGGCAACTTCGGTCTAACGATACGACAATAACGAGTTACAGTCGTGCCTCGAATACGGCTCTCGATGCGGCTTGCGCGGCATCAGCTGCTTGCAATGCCGCGTTTCCCGCCGGGTCTACGACCACCCTGTTCAAGAGGGTTCAATATGGCGTTCCGTCAGATGCCGGTGGCGGCAATCCTCAAAACACCTATGACTTTGTAGCCCGCGTGGACTACAACCTCAGCAGCAATACGCAGTTCTACGCGCGGTACGCCCGATTTCATGAACTTGATGCTACGGGCGTAGTCAACAATAGCCCGTACTCGGGCCCGAACAGCAACGGGTTCGACAGCGCACAGACCATCGGAGGGGATAACGCCCTTTTGAGCCTCGTCCACACCGTAGGCACTCATTTGACGGAGCAGACCAAGTTCGTTTTCAACCGTGTCTCCCTCCTCCAGCCGCTGGGGACAAACCCCGTTGGGCCAACGCTCTATTGGAACAAGAATTTTGCGCCGACATTCGACGGCCAACTCCTCACGTTGCCGGGATACAATGGGTTCACGCCTGGCGCTGCGATCCCGTTCGGCGGTCCGCAAAACTTTTACCAGAGCTATGAGGATGTAAGCTACATAAAGGGCAAGCATGACTTTCGCTTCGGCGGCTCCTATCTTTTCTTTCAAGACAACCGCACCTTCGGTGCGTACGAGGAAGCAGTGGAGTCTCTCGGTACGGGCGGTGTGACCGGCCCGGCATTGCAGAGACTTTTGACGGGCAATTTAAGTACCTTTACTGTAGCCATCGATCCGCAGGGGAAATTCCCCTGCGGGAGCCCCGGTCTGTCCGGCAACGCTCCGGTTGCCGTAACACCAAATTGCACGGTTACTTTGCCGGCCAACCAGCCCAGCTTCAGCCGCTCGAATCGCTACAACGAACTCGCATTCTACGGCCAGGATTCCTGGAAAGCGCGGCAACACTTGACGATCAACCTCGGCCTACGCTGGGAGTACTACGGGGTCCAGCACAACAAGAACCCGCTCCTGGATTCGAACTTTTACCCAAGCTCGGGAGGATCGCTTTTTGAGCGGATTCGGAACGGAGACCTTTCTTTGGCGCCGCTGAGTGCCATCGGTGGTCTTTGGGCCAAAGAGTGGAACAACTTTGCCCCAAGAGTCGGCTTTGCATGGGACATCTTCGGCAACGGCAAGACTTCGCTCCGCGGCGGGTACGGCATAGGCTATGAGCGTAACTTTGGTAATGTCACGTTTAACGTAATCCAGAACGTGCCCAACTACGAGGTTGTGGATCTTACCGGTGGAGTGGATCCGGGGTGTTGCACCATCACCACATCCAATGTGGGCGGCTTTTCGGGAACAGGGACGAAGACCCTTCCGCGCGCCAGTTTGCGAGCCGTCGATCCCCATATTCGAAACGCGTACGCGCACCTTTACGATGCTGCAATCGACCGTGAACTCGCTCACAACATCTTCCTGGCGGTCGAATATTCAGGTTCGAAGGGCGAGAGGTTATATTCGCTCGACCCCATCAACCGCGTTGGCTCGGGGAACGTCTACCTCGGCGATGCCTGCGCGCCAGGTGCTTGCACCTCGCGCATCCGCGGCCAACAGTACAGCACCATCAACTTCCGCGAAAACTCGGGGTTTTCCAGCTACAACGCGTTGAACATCCGGTTCAACATCACGAATGCTTGGAACTCCGGGTTGAACCTGACAACCAACTACACTTACGCACATGCGATTGATAACCTAAGCACAACGTTCAGTACCTCTGGCGGCAATCTTGACCTCGGGCTGCTGGATCCCTTCAACCCTCATCTGGATCGTGGGAATGCCGATTTCGATCTTCGGCACCGCATTGCGATCTCGGGGACGTGGGAAATTCCCTTTGCCAAGAATACGCACGGAGTGTTCAAGCAAGTGGCACAGGGGTGGGTTGTCGCGCCCATTTTCGTCGCGCACACGGGCACTCCATTCACCATATTTGACTCGACAAATACCCAGTTCCAAGAACTCCCACGCTTGATCCTGACGGCGGCGGTTCCCCGGTCGGGTTCACCTGTCGCGAGTGGCACTCCCAACGTCTTTAACTATGTAACGATTCCCAATGGATCGGCAGCCGAGTTCACGAATCCCATCACCGGCAATTCGGAATTTGGCCCGTATCCTTCAAATATGACCGGACGGAACTCCTTCCGTGGACCCGGCACTTGGTACATGGACTTCGGCGTTCATAAGAAGTTTTACATCTCCGAGCGGTATACCGTAGAACTTCGGGGGGATGCGTTCGACATCTTCAACCATGCGAACGAGTTCATCATCGGCGGTTCCAACGATTTCGGAGCGGGGATTGCGGGACTCACCGCCGGAACGACAGTCGGAGCTCAATCCTGCAAGGGCACTTGCATCGGTGGGCTTCCGCAACAGCACCGCAACCTCCAACTGGAGGCGCGCTTGGTGTTCTAAGCCTCCTGCGCTTGCGAAGGAGCAATTTGAAAGGGGGAGCGCGCCGCGGCGGGCTCCCCGGGTTTCTTTAGGTGACGATCACGGCGGCGTGCACTAAGTCCAGCGCCTCTGAGCCCTTGAAGAAGACGGCAGGCTCGAACACGAAAGCCATGAACTCATCATCATGAAGCATGGCGCAAAAGGCGTCTGGATGGTGGTTCTGGCGGCCGCTATCTCTCGAGAGGCCGCAGGGCAAGCCGCAAACGGCGAGGTTCGCCGTCTTCCGCTGGCCGAAGCAAAACAAGTGATCGATGCGTTTGCGGGTGCGCTCCCGGAACCGTTGCCGCCCGAAGCAACGCGCGATTCGAACGCGTGGGCCCGCTATCTCGAGCAAAAGGAAACGGAACTGCAATCGCGGCTCGAACAGGGCGACCTGGACACGCTGGCAAATCTCCTGCTGTTTGGAACTTCGTTCACCAAGGAACCGGTGCTCACGCCGTCGCTGCTGCGGAAGATTGCCACAGGCGCCGAAGGGACGAACACCGGCGGTGGCGGGACGGAGAGCCCCTACCAGGGCCGCTTGCGGGATCTCGCCATCGGGATCGCCTACCCGAAGAGCAATGAGAGGCTGCAATACATGCGAGCCCTTCTGGGGAAAAAAGGATTTCGCTTCGAAACGGCCAGGGATTACAACAAGCTGGGCTCCTTTTTGGCCACCAACCTTACGCGGATGATTGGCGAGAACGAGCAGCTCGCGGACGCCCTTGAACGAGCGAAGGAAGCGGATCCGGACACAGAGTTTCGTACGCGCTCGCAAGTTTTCGAACGCCGCGGGATTTCCCTGGACACTTCCATCTTCCCCAATTTCGCACTTGAGGAAGCGCTGAAGACATTGAAAGACAAGAGAATCCTTCGCCCCGGCACGGTGAGACGAGTGGCCGTCATCGGCCCAGGACTCGATACAATCAATAAGGATGTGGGTTTCGACTATTACCCAGAACAGACTATTCAGCCTTTCGCCGTGGCGGACAGCCTGTTGCGCCTCGGCCTCGCACGGGAAAACGAGCTCAAACTCACGACTCTGGATATCAGCGAGCGAGTGAACTCGCATCTCCGGGCGGCGCGAAAGAAAGCGCAGGGCGGAGCCGGATATCTGCTCCAACTGCCCATCCGGTCGAATGTCAAGTGGAAGGCGGAAGCATTGCGCTACTGGGAGCAGTTTGGCGCCGCCGTGGGAGACAAAGCGCCAGAGCTTCCTCCACCGCCGATGGCAGGCGAATCAAAAACGCGCGCTGTGCGAATTCGGGCGGCACTCGTTTTTCGGGTTAGACCCAGGCGCTTGGATGTGGTCTACGAGAGGCTCGTATTACCGGAGAACGAGAAATTCGATCTCATTATTGGAACCAATATTTTTGTTTACTACAGCGCATTCGACCAAACTTTGGCGGAATTGAATTTGGCGGCCATGCTGCGCAAGACGGGCATTGTTCTCACAAATGACGCCTTGCCTGCGAACGGCCTGGAATCAGCCTTGAGCGAAACCGGGTTCAGCACGACAGCCTATTCCGATCGAGAGAAGGACGGCGATCGAATTGTTTGGATGCAACAGCGAATGTCGCCTCCGTGAGAGTTCTTGTTGCAGGTGCTACAGGAGTAGTTGGCAAGCGGTTGGTTCCGATGCTTGTCGCAGCAGGTCATGAGGTAGTCGGATCGACGCAATCGCCCGAAAAGGTGAAGAGTGTCACGGCGATGGGCGCGGAACCGGTCGTTTTGGACCTACTGAACCGCGAGGCTGTCATGAAGGCAGTCGTGGCGGCACGGCCCGACGCCGTAGTGCATCAGGCCACGAGCCTGGCACGATTGCGCAGCCTTAGGAATTTCGACCGCGAATTCGAGCTGACGAACCGCCTGCGCACGGAAGGGACAGAGTATCTGTTGGCGGCCGCCCAGAAATGAGGCGCGCGCCGGTTCGTGGCCCAAGGTTTCACCGGTTGGCCGAGCGAGCGCTCCGGCGGACGGATCAAATCGGAGGCGGATCCACTGGACGCAAATCCGCCAGCGAGCATGCGACGAGCGCTCCAGGCTATCCGGCGGCTCGAAGTGATGGTGTCCACCGCCTCCGAACTTGCGGGAGTCGTTCTACGCTATGGATTGTTTTACGGTCCTAGCACGTCGGTCAGCCATGAGGGAGAGTTCATCGAAGCCGCGCGCCACCGCAAATTTCCGATTATCGGGGGAGACGCGGGAGTATGGTCCTGGATTCACATCGACGATTGCGCTAGAGCGACACAGATCGCCGTCCAGAGTGCTACTTCCTCGGGAATTTACAACATCGTGGACGACGAGCCTGCCGAAGTGTCGGTCTGGCTCCCTTATCTGGCACAGGCGCTCGGTGCGAAGGCGCCGTTGCGCGTGCCGGCCTGGATCGGCCGCCTGCTCGTTGGCGAGCCGATCGTTCTGTTCATGACCAAGATCCGAGGTTCCTCGAATGCGCTGGCGAAACGTGTGTTGAAGTGGCAGCCGCAATACGCGAGCTGCCGCGAGGGGTTTCGGTCTGGATTGGAATAGGACGGTTGCGCGATTTTGAGCAGTCATTTGCCGATGATAGAGGCAACACTCCCGAAGTGAGCTGAATGACGAATTTGAAGCACATAAGCGAAATGCCCTGACAATGCGTGACGAGCATCGCGAAGTTGTCGCTGAGCTGCCGTAGAGTCTGAAGTTCTGAACCGAATGAGGAATCTATGCACCCAACTATTCTCACCGCGCTCTTCGAAATCTCTCCGACCCCGGTCGCAATGTGCTCGGCCGGCATCGCGGTTTTCTTGATCGGAGTATTCGCCTCGAAAAATGAGATCGCCCAGGCTCGTGGCCTGGATAAGATCGTGGCCTTGAGTAATCTGTGTTTTGCTGTTCCGCTGGCGGTCTTCGGCGCGGAGCATCTCTCGGCCACAAGATCAATCATGCTCGTCGTGCCCTCGTACATGCCCTGGCGTTTGTTTTGGGTGTATTTCGTCGGCTTTGCGTTGCTATCCGCGTCCTTGAGCATTGCCACTAAAATTGGGCTGCGCTGGTCCGGCCTTCTGTTTGGAATCATGATGTTTCTCTTTGTGGCGATGATCCATTTTCCAGGAGCGCTGCACAGCCACCACAACAGAATTATTTGGACCATTGTCTTCCGCGAGATGTCGTTCGGCGCAGGCGGCTGGATTCTCGCGGCAAATGCAATGGACGGATCGCGTGGACGCGGCAAGAGCAGACTGATCATTGTGGGCGGCATATTGATCGCGATCACCGGAGTCGTTTTTGGTGTAGAGCATTTTCTGCACCCGCTCGGACTTCCCGGAGTCCCGCTCGAAAAGCAAATGCCGACGTGGGTTCCCGGGCGCGTGCTCATTGACTATGTAACCGGGGCTGCTCTTTTCGTTGCCGCGGGAAGCATTCTGTTGCGCAGGAAAACGCGGATCGTGGCAACCTGTCTTGGCGGTTGGATCTTGCTAACGGTGCTTGCCATCTATGGACCCGTCCTGATCGCAGGGCTATCCGACCCCAGCACTGAAGTCAAAGTGGTGGCGATCAACTACTTTTCCGACACCCTGCTGTTTGCGGGGGTCATTCTTGGACTGGCGAGCGCGACGCCACGATCTGATTGAAATGAGCCAGCGCAATCTCAGATTCGCGCAGAACGACTCCCGTAAGTTCGGAGGCGGTGGGAACGTTCACTTCTTGCAATCTCGTCTCCGACAGCCACCATCGAACCCGTTCAACAAATGCCGACGGAGTCCACGTCAGTCTCAGTTCGTCGAAGCTCTCCTCGTAAAGGCAAAGGCTCCGAGGAATTTCCTCATCTCGAGGGTTGAGGTGCGGCACGTAGGGGAGATCTTTTCTGAGGGCGAGCACTTCCGGATTAGAGCATCCGCTACCAAGAAAACCTCGCGGACCAAACATCGCGATCGTGGACTTCGGCAATTCACGATGGATTGTCGTTCTGCTGTACGTCGATCGAGTCGCGGCGGCGATCACTGCCGCAAAACCAGATACCTACGCGGAGTAGAAATCCCGGATGGACAAGATTAAGTTACCTGGATGACTGCTAGGTGCGGGGACCTACGACCTCAATACTGATAAGGGCGAGGTCGGTGGTTCAAGTCCACCCAGGCCCACCATAAATCCCCAGTGTTTATGCGGCCATTCTCGCTTTTGTCTTTCTCCTGAATTTCCCGCAAAGCCTTTTGTCAACGATTTGTCAGCTTCCGGAATCGCCATATGCCGCCCCCGACGTCACCGGAGACACCATGACCTGGCGCGGGGATTCACGGACTGCTTGAATTTCTTGCTGACGGCCACTGCTCCACGGCACTCACGGAACGGAAAGAACATAAACGTTCATTCCCGGGATATTGGATTGTGGAAGTCCTCCCTCCAAAACCAGCGTTCACAGATTCGAGGGGTAACCGTCATCGACACTCGCGTTATTTGGACCATAGTCCGCCTTATCAGGGACGGGTAGTCTGCGGGCAATCGTCGGTGCTGGTCTTCGAGTGGGAATGGTGCGCCATTGACAAAGACCTAGAAGTGGCATAGGCTGTGACATATGCCAAGACGAATAGTCACAGCCGAAAGACACGTGAAGGTCTTTAAGAATGGGCGAAACCGGGCTGTGCGGATTCCTCGGGAGTTCGAATTCCCCGGTGAGGACGCCGTCATGCGCAAGG
>WNGO01000188.1_pt1 | contig 73149 bp, 73 predicted proteins | sample 5400511 | NCBI WGS metagenome assembly WNGO01 (sample SAMN13153380, study PRJNA577476) | soil metagenome | isolation source: 20 cm soil or saprolite under Garry oak tree replicate 2 | place: USA:California | collected 2016-06-15 | reverse complement strand
GCGGCGTGGCCGCCGCCGCCGATGGTCGCATCGACGGCACGCGTGCTGCCGCTCGCCCACTCGCGCACGGCCGCGGCGAGGACCGGGGTGTGATACGGAATCGACGGGGAGTCGGAAGCTGCCCTGGGCACGCTCCATAATAAGAAAACCCCCGCCATTCAGGGGGCGGGGGTAGGAAGTCGGAACGCTCTCAGGCGGGGCTGACGGGGCTCGAACCCGCGACCTCCGGTGTGACAGACCGGCACTCTAACCAGCTGAGCTACAGCCCCAAGCCCCTTACGGAGCGCCGGAATATAGACCCGTGCTCAGGTCAATTCAACGGCGGTTACAGCGGCGGTTTGCACTTGTACGCCGCCTGCACCGACTGTTTCGCCTTTTCGTACTGCACGGCGTACCCGAGCATCTGATCCGCGAACGGTGGAGAGACTCGGCGGCCGAGTAGCAGGGCGGCTTTCGTACGTGTGACGCGGTCAAATACCGCACGCGCCTGCGGGCAACGAGCGGCACCCTTGGCCTTCGTCATCTCTTGATACGGGCCGCTCAACGTCAGCACAGATGAGACGCCATACCAGAAACTTGCGTTGATACGAATCTGGTGCTTGGGTCCCAGCGTGTCAGCGGCATTCCTCGGCGCAAAACCGATCATCGTGAGCAGCGAGTCGGTCCAGCTGTAAACCGCAGGAAACGCAGCGGCTTGACCGAGCTTAGAAGCGGCAGTCAGCATGATAACCGCGGCCGCCAGCCGCTGTGTCGAATCTGGCGAGCTGAGCCCGGGTCTCAGATAGAGCTTGGCCGAGTCCAGTTTCGCGACGAACGCCGCGCGTCTCGGCTTCACGGCGACGGTATCCTTCTGACCGGTCGTATCCCACACCGCTGCGTCGACCATGACTTTCGCGATCTGCAGGCTGGTGCCGACGTCGTTGGTATTGACCGCCAGCGCCTTCTTGTAGTAGACGAGGGCGGAATCAGTCCTGCCCGCCAGCTCGAACGCCCCGGCCCGCGCCTTGACGAAGCTGACGTTGTTCGAGTGAGAACGGACCGCAGCTTCTGTGAATTTGAGCAGCGCCTGCGTGTCGGAGACTTGTTGCGCCGCGCCGAGCGCCGGTTTCAAGAACGTCGTATCTCCACGCAGGGCGGTGTCGTGATCGAACTTCGCGACCCACACGTCCAGGGCGCAGCGGAAATTCGACGCTTCGGTGCAAATCGTCAGCTTCATATCGAGCAGCTGCGCGTCGCCGGGCTGCACCTTCAACCCTTCGTCGAGTAACGCAATGGCGCCGTCGTGCTGCTTCGCCTGCCGCATCAGCTGCGCGACCTGCAGGCGTCTCTGCGTGTTACGCGGCTCGCCGCGGACCTGTTTGATGAGCGCTTCCATCGCCTTCGCCGTGTCGTTCTTCTGCTGGTAGAGCTGGGCCAGGTTCTGGAGCGCGGTGCCGTTCAGCGAGTCGCCCTGCAACGCCCGCACGTTCGCGGCGATTATGCTGTCCAGCGGCAGGCGCTGCGCCTCGTCCACCGTCGCGATGCAAAGCCACGCGGAGGTCGAGTTGGGATCGAGGGTCAACGCCTTCTGGGCGTCCGCACGCGCGCGAGCGAACTGGCCCTTCCGCCGGTCGTCGTAGCACGTGCGGACCTGCTCGCTCACACGCACCGTCGTCGCGATCTTCTGCGCAATCGTCTCGGCGAGCGCCGCCGCTGTCCCCGGATTGCCGTTCGTCGCCGTAAAGCGGCCGGAGATACCGGAGCTCGCGATGTCGATCATCTGGACATCGGCCGTCAAGTTCGAGCCGCTCTTCGCGAACGTCCCGGTGACGTACGCATGCACCTGGAGAAAGCGCGCGAGCTGCTTCGCCTGTTGATCGTCGAGCAGACCGTTGCAGGGGAATCCCGATTGACTGAGCGCTTCGCACAGTTTCGCTTTGGGCACCACCAGGACTTTGTTCTTGACGAGCGCATTGACGCGATCGCGCACGGCATCGGCCAACGCAATGCTCGTGGCCGAGTCGGCCGACGCAGCCATGAAGGGCAGGATGAGCAGTCTCTCCGTCGGCTGCTGCGGCGCGGCCAGTTGCTGCGCGGGTGCGAGGCTCGCAACGCCGATCGTCAGAGCTACCGCGAATGGAAACGCTCTCACCGTGTTCGTTCCTCCGTTACGGGCTGCTACACCAGTGGGCGAAGAGGGATTCGAACCCCCGACATCCTGCGTGTAAGGCAGGCGCTCTGAACCGCTGAGCTATTCGCCCGTGCCATTGGGGGAGCGGAGGCGCTACAGCGCCAGGCCTACCGGAAACAACACACAGTAGCCCAGGACAAGCAGCACCGGCGCGAGCGTCGTAGATCCTCTCGACAACAGCCAGTAACCCAGGAAGAGCGAGACGAGCGCCGCACCGAGAACGATGTAGTTCTTCGGTCCGAACCGCAGGCGCGAACGTGCAAGCGTTTGGTCTGGCATAAGCGGCTGGATTCTATTCGGTAATCTCAAGCTCGTCAAGCAGTTCCGCTTCCAAGGCGGCGCGCTTGCGCTGGTCGCGGCGACGCCGCAGCAGCACCAGCGCCGCGAGGAGCGCGCCAATCGAGAGCCAGAAAAAGCCCATCGCTGCAAGCCACGACAGCCAGCCGTAGCGTGAGCCGACGTCGCGCTGCCAGCGCAGCTCGAAGTCCCCCTCGGTCACGTGGTACGTCGCGCGCAGCGCGGCGTCAAAGGACTCCGCCTGCGGCAGGTTGGCGAGCAAGGGCGCGAGTCCGCGTTCCCCGCCCCACCGCTGGAGCAGCAGCACGGCGGTGGCGGCGAGCGCATAGCCGGTTTCGGCGTCACCCCGCGCTCCCCGGAGGGCGCGATCGACGTCATCGAGGTCCATGCGCACGCCGCGCGCGAGCTGCCAGTTGAGCCGCAGCGCGTCGAGCCGGTCCCACTCCTGGGCCGCGACCGCGGCGTACCCCTCCTCGAACCAGAGCGGCACGTGCCGGCCGACATGCCAGCGGAGCGCGAGGTGCGCGAGCTCGTGACGCAGAGCGACGGTCGAACGGTCGGACGGTCGGTCGGTCAACAACACAATCGTTCCCGCGTCCGGGAATGCCGCGCCTTGGCTCCATAGCGGGAGTCGCCCGCGTGTGAGAGAGTCGTACGTCGCGCGGGTCGGCGCGAGGATGACGCGAATCGGGCGATCGGGCAGCGAACCGATGCCGGGGAAATCACGTGCATGGTCGGCCGCTTCCGCCACGGAAGCCGCCAACGTTTGCTGATTCGGCCATGCGATGGCGGTCACTCGACCTACGGTGATCGCGGTGGGACCCTGCAGCAGCAGGGCAAGCAGCGCTATTCCCGCGGCGGCTCCTCGCCCTTGGCAACAAGCTCGAGCATTTCCTGACACTTCTTGCCCCAGGGATTGAACTTGTTCGCCTTGAAGCCGTCTTCCCAAGTGGACTTGGCTTTCGCCTGATCCCCGGCGAACCAATGCGCGCGACCGAGCTCGTAGTAGGCCTCGATCAGGTTGGGACCGAGCTTGATCGTCTTCTCGAAGAAGGTCTCCGCATCCTCGAACATCTCACGTTGCAAATACACGAGGCCGAGATAGAAGTGCGCATACAACGTCGCCTTCCGGTCGTTGTCCAACCGGATCGCTTTCGACAGGTGCTCGATCGCTTCGCCGAAGATCCGCTTCTTCAGGCAGATGTAGCCGACGTTGATGCGCGCGAGGGAATTCGCCGGCTCCTTCATCAGCACTTTCTGGAAGGTGCCGAGCGCGTCGTCGTAATCCTCGTGTAGCATCTGCGCCCAGCCGAGCAGTGACTCGGCCTGCGTCTCGCCGGGCGAGAGCTGCAGCGCCTTGGTGAGCGCCTGAATCGCGCCGGCGTGGTCGCCGAGCGAGATGAGGCTCCAGCCCTTCTCGATGAAGGTCGTCGCGCCGATGTGGTCGGCGTGGAGGACCGGCCGCTGTCCGGTGAATTCCGGTGCGGCGGCCTGCTTCGTGTCGGCGGCCAGCTGCTTGTAGCGATCGACGAGCTGGCGGATGTCGTCCTTGAGCTGCGTCATCTCTCCGAGCATCCCGTCGACCTTCTTGAAGAACGCGATGATCTCGCGCTTCGCCGCTTCACGCTCGGCGGTTCCGGAAGGGCCTCCCCCCTCGAGCTGCCGCGCGATGGCATCGTATTCGCGCCGTAGCGCCGCGACGGGTGATTCGGCCATCAGGTCGCTCCCTGCAGCGCCATTTTTTCCTTCGCATTGAGCAGCTTGTTCGTGTTCAAAACCACAATGGTGCGGCCATTCTGCACCACCAGACCGGAGATGTATTCCGCCGCGAGTCCCTTCACGATGCCGGGCGGCGGCGTCACCGCCTGCGCCGCCACCTGCATCACTTCCGTGACCGCGTCGACGATCATGCCGATCTTGCCGCCTTCGAATTCCAAAATGACGGTGCGCGTATCCTCGCGCAGCGGCGCGGCGGCGCCGAGGCGCTTGCGCAAATCGACGAGCGGGATCGCGCCGCCCTGATACTGGAGGACGCCTTCGAGAAACTCCGGCGCCTTGGGCAGTGGCGCCGGCGCCTGGTAGCGGAGAATGCGCTCGACTTGAAAGATGTTGAACGCGAAGTCCTGGCCACCGACCTTGAACGTGACCAGCTGGACGTCGTCGCCACCCAAGCTGCCGGTCGTCGTCATGGGATCCGGTCTCCCAGCGCGTCCAAATCGAGAATCGGCACGAGACCACCCGGCTGCTCCGCCACCCCCGCGGCCCACGGCAGCGTTTGCCCCCGCGGCACCGGTAGCGGCTGCTCGCGTACGACCGCATCGGCGTCATCGACCTCGAATGCGACCTGGCGGCCCCCGGCGCCGAGCTCCACCAGGACGACGGTCCGGACCGCGCTCGCCGCTCCAGGAACGGCGGGCGGTGTGTCGCTGCCCGTGAGAAACGCTCCCAAATGGATGAGCGGCACGAGGCGCCCGCGCAGCGGCGTCAGACCTCGCACCGCCGGGAGCTTGCGCGGGATGTGCAGGACTTCCGTCGCATCACCCACCTCGAGCACGCGGGCGACCGGCAGTCCGTATGTCTTGCCGTCGGCTCGCACCAGCAGATAGCCCTTCATCGCGGCAGGTCTCTCCGCATCAATTCAGCAGCGATGCGATCGGCGATCTGGCCGAGCGCGAGCACGGCATCGACGCCACCGGCCTGCACGGCGGCAACGGGCATGCCCGAAATGACGGCCGTTTCCCGATCCTGCGCGAGACCGGTTGCGCCCGCGTCTCGCATGGCGCGCAAGCCAGCCGCCCCATCGCGCCCCATGCCGGTCAGCACGACGCCGACGGCGCGTGCGCCGTACACCTCGGCGATGGAGCGGAATAAAGGATCAGCCGCCGGACGTACGCCCCAGAGAGGAGCGGATTGGTCGAGCGCGATCACCGGACCGTCGGGAGCGGAACGCACCCGCATATGATAATCGCCCGGGGCCACGTATGCCGTATCGGCGACGATCGGTGCGCCGTCGGCTGCCTCGACGACGCGCAACGGGCTCATCGAGTCGAGTCGCTCTGCGAGACTGCGCGTGAACCTCGGCGGCATGTGTTGCACGATGAGCACGGCGGCGCCGCGGCCGGTGGGCAAGCGCGGCACGACGTCGGCGAGCGCGCGCGGGCCGCCGGTCGACGCGGCGATCCCCACGGCGAGCACGGCACGGCCCCGCAGCGCGAGCTCCGGCGGATGGACGACGGGCGCCGGTGGTCGCGCGAGGACGTTGACGTGCGAGACGTCGGCGGCGAGCGCGCGGCGCACCGCCGCGATGAGCTGCGGCGCCAGCGACTCGAGTGCGGCACGCGGGTGGCCGAAGACCTCGGGCGGCGGCTTGGCGACGATTTCGACGGCCCCGAGCTCGAGCGCCCGAATCGCCGACTGGGTACCGGGACCGGCGTGCGCGCTGACGACGACGATGGGCCGCGGCGATTCCGACATGATGTAGCCGATGGCGCCCAGGCCGTCGAGCTGCGGCATCTCGAGATCGAGGGTGACGACGTTCGGCTTGTATTGATGCACCTTACGGATCGCGTCCAGCCCGTCGCGCGCGGTCGCGACGACGCGAAACTCCCCCGTCTCCGCTTCGCCGCCGCCCAGCACGTCGACCAGGACGCGCCGCATCAGCGCGCTGTCGTCCGCGATGACGACGGTCGGTTTGGAGGCGCGATCAGATGACAGATTCACTGGCCCCCACCGACCGGATTTCGACTCGGCCGTCTTGGACGTGAAACCGGACGCTGCGGCCGCGCTCGCCCCCGATCGACTCGCGGACGATGGGGATGGCCGCGGCGCGCAGCGCGCTGCGCGCCGCCAGCACGTTGCGCTCGCCCATCTGGATCGTGCCCTGGGTGACGAGCTGGCTGAACATGCTGGCGCCGCCGGCCAGCTTGGCGACGAGACGCCGAGGGTCGGCGCCCAGCGCCTTCAGGCGCTCGATCAGCAGCGGCACCGCGGTTTCGGGAAACTTGGCCTTGTTCGTGATGTCACGCGCGAGGCTGATGGACGGCAACAGCACGTGCGCCATGGCCCCCGCTTCGATCTGGGGATCGTGCAGCATGATCGCGACGCACGAGCCCAGCCCCAGAGTGACCAGCACGCCATCGCCGCGCTCGGCCGCCCAATCGGCCACCTTGACGATTGTCTCTTTCACGCCGGCTTCGTGTAGATCCGCTCGCGGGGATCGACGAGCGTAAGCCGCTCGCGCGCGGGACCGAACAGCGTCTCGACCTTGCCGAGCAGCAACACGCCACCCGGCGCCAGCGCGTCGACGAAGACCCGAAACAGCCGCTCCTGCGCCTGGCGCTCGAAGTAGATCACGACGTTGCGGCAGACAATGAGATCGTACGGCGGGTGCGGCGGCGGCTCGCGCATCAAATCGTGCGCGCGCACGCGTACGAGCTCGCGCACCGGCTCCAGCGGCTGGCCGTCGCGAAAATAGCGGCGCCTGAGATTGGCGGGCATCTCGGTGAACGCGGCGTCAGGATACTTCGCCTGGCGGGTGCGCTCGAGACTCAGGCGATCGACATCCGTCGCGTCGATCAGACCCTGGACACCGGCCTCCGCGAGCAGGACGGCGATCGTGTAGGGCTCTTCGCCGGACGCGCATCCCGCCGACCAGACGCGGAGCCTCGGGCGGGACCGGGCCAGGGCGTCGAGATACGGCCGCAGCGCGTTCCACGTTTCGACGTTGCGGAAGAACTTCGTGACGTTGATGGTGAGCGCGTCGAGCAGCTCCTGGTACTCGTGCGCGTCGCGGTCGAGGATGGCGCCGTAGTCTTCGTAGGTGTGGACGCCGCGAGCGCGCATCCGCACCGCGATCCGGCGCTTCAAGCACTTGTCCTTGTACGACCCGCAGCTGACTCCCCGCTCGCGTGAGATCTTGTCCGTCAGCGCTTCGAACGCTCGCTCCGGAGGAGCTTTGCTCACGACAAGGCGCTCAACGTGTCCAGATTCGCTTTGACGAGCTCGTGTTTGGGGTTGAGCTCGAGCGCGCGGCGCCACATCCCGCCCGCCTGCTCACGCTCGTTTCGCTTGTAAGCGATGTTGCCGAGCTTGAAGTAGACGTCGTCTCCCAGCTCGGGCGACAGCTCGATCGCCCGGTGATAGAGCGCCCACGCTTCATCGTAGCGCGAGGCGCGGTACGCCAGGTCGCCGAGGTTCTTGGAGAGCTGCGGGAGCGACGGCTCGTCCTGCAGCGCCGCGCGCGCGAGCTCCTCGGCCCTGGGCAGGTCTCCCGCCAGCTCGTGCAGCACGGCAAGGTTGTTGCGCAGCACGCCGTTCTGCGGATACGCCTGGACGCCCAGCCCGGCCACTTGCTCCGCCGTCTCGAAGTCGCCGGCCGCTGCGGCCGCCAGCGTGCGCGCCCAGAACCAGATCGGTGGGACGCGTTCGGCGAACAACTCCTTGGCGCGATCGAGCCGGCCGGCCGCGCTGCCGTGGTCGCCCTGCTTCAGCGCCACGACCCCCCACCCCACGTAGACGCGCGGATCGGTGCGCGCGCGGGTGGCCGCCTCCGAGTAGGCGGCATCGGCGTCTTCCAGCCGGCCGAGCTGCTCGTAGGCGAGGCCCAGATTGTGGAGGACGGCGGGCCGCGAGCCCCCCTTCTCCGCCGCGAGCCGCAGCGCTTCCATGGCCTCGCGCCACCGCGCCTGCTTCAGGGCGACCAGGCCGATGAAGAAGTGCGCATTGGCATCGGTCGCGCGCAGCTCGGCCACCCGCCGGAACTCGCGCGCCGCTTCGTCCAGCATGCCGGTCTTGTAGAAGGCGATGCCCAGATTGCGGTGCTCCTCCACCCGGGCGTCGGTCATCTTCAGGTCTTCGGTGCTGGCGGTACGGCCCGCGCGATGCAGGAAGCCGGCCGTCACGAGGCCGTAGAGCGCTTTCCCCACTTCGAACTCGCCGAGCCCAGAGTCTTCGATCACCTGATTCACGTCTCGCGATCCGTCGAGCAGCGGCAGGAGCCGATCCTGGATCTCGGTCAACTTGGCGTCGCTGATCTCGAGGCGATCGCGGTCGACGAGGAAGATCAGATCGAACGAAGGGATCTTCTTTTCGATCAAGCCCCACTCGTCCACGCGCCGCGCACCCTCGAGCAGCAGCGACTCCGGGTTGATCGAGACCAGGAAGTCCTGCTGCTCCGGCCGGACGTCGGATTCGAAGTTGAACGTCCCCTGCGTCCAGGTGAACAGATAGTAGACCGATTCCTCGATCTGCATGCGCATGTAGCGCTCGAGCTCCTGCTGCGTGAGCACGTTCTGCGTGACGAGAATCTCGCCCAGCTTCTTGTCACGCTCCCTGGACTGGCGGTGAATCGCGGCGTCGAGCTGCTCCTGGCTGATCTTCTCGTGCTTGACGAGGATGTCGCCCAGCCGGTCCCGGCGGTTTACGATGGACGCGTAGGCGATACGGCCCTTGTCGAAGTAGATGTAGCCGAAGTTGGAACGGTCGGCGATCGAGAGACAGCCGGTCTTTTGCCCGAGCGCGAGCAGCTGCAGGACGTCGGGCAGCGACGCTTCCTTGAGTGAGCCTTTGATCGCCATTAGCGCAGATCCTCGATGACGCGATCACCAGCGGCGGGCCAGTCCCACACCATTTTTTCGCGGCTCCGCACACCGCCGGCGCTCGAGACAACGATGCCGCTCGTGCGCAGCCCTGTGGTGCGCCGCGGCGGGGGCGCACCCTCGAGCACTTCGCGCGCGAGGCCGGCGCTCACCCGCGCGTCCTGCGCGGCGGCCGCCTCGACCACCCGCTGCACGATACCGGTCAGGCTGCGGACCGAATCGATGGGCCGGTCGGCGAGATAGTCGAGCAGCGCCGGCTCCATGGGTAGGTGCTGCTGCGTCAGCAGACGCTCCAGCACACTGCGGCGCAGCTCCTTGTCCGGCTCCGCGATTTCCGCCACCAGTCCGCCCTCGAGCCGGGACACGATGCGCTCCTCGAGCCCCTCGAGGGTGTTGGGATGCGCGGGCGCGGTGAACACGAGCTGCCGGTCGGCGTCGACGAGCTGATTGAACAGGTTGAAGAGCTCTTCCTGCGTCCGTTCTTTGCCGGAGAGCAGGTGGATATCGTCCAGCAGCAGTGCGGTGGCGCGCCGGTAGCGCGCGCGCCACCAGTCCACACGGTTCCCGTCGATGGCCGCGATGAGCTCATCGACGAACGCCTGCGTCGACAGACATGCCACGACGGCGTTCTTTTTCCGGGCCAGCTCGAGACCGATGGCGTTGAGCAGGTGCGTCTTGCCGAGCCCGCTTTTGCCCACGATGACGAGCGGATTGTACTTCTTGCCGGGCTTGGCGATGACGTCACGCGCGGCGTTCAGCGCCACCTCGTTGGATGGGCCCACGACATAGGTCTCGAACGGGAAGGCGGCCGACGGCGCGGGCGGTGGTGCCGCGCCGTCGCGCACCTTCGCCGCGGCCGCCTCGGCCTCGTCCATGTGGTCGGGATCGCGGAATACTCTTTCGCCCGCGGCCTGGGGATCGAGCACCGCGACTTCCGCCTCGAGCGCCTTGAGCCGCTCCACATCCTGCACGTACGCGGCGATCGCATCGTCCACCGCGGCCGGCTGTTCCTGATCGAGCAGCTTCTCGAGCCTTCCGGTCCGGTACCCCTCGCCCTCCCACCGCATGACGGCTTCGGTGACGCGTGCGCGCCAGGCTTCGACGGCTTTGCCGACGGTGACGGTGACGTCGGTTAAGAACTGGGAGAACTCGTCTGGTGAGGCGGCGGCTGATGAAGCGGCGGCGGGTGAGGCGGCGGCAGATGAACCGGCGGCAGAGGCAGCCGTCGGAATGCCGAGGACTTTGCTCGCAGCCTCCGCGTTGATCGGCGTGTCGTTGACCGCCTGGAACGCGATCAGGCGGTTCAGCGCCCCCATCAACTCGCGGACGTTCGGATACTCGACCTTGGCGACCGCTTCAAGCACGCCCGGCTGGAACTTGCTGGCGCGCTCCTCCGCTTTGCGGCGCAGGATGGCGACGCGGGTTTCGTAGTCAGGGACGCCGATGTCCACGACGAGCCCGCCCGAGAACCGCGAGATCAGACGCTCGTCCAGGTCCGCGATTTCGGCCGGCGGACGATCGCTGGCGAGCACGATCTGATGCCCCGACTGCTGCAGCGCCTCCGTGAGGCGCAGCAGCTCTGCCTGCATCTCTTTGCGATTCGTCAGGAACTGAACGTCGTCCACCAGCAAGACATCCACGTTCTGAAAGCGGCGGCGGAACGCGTCCCCCTGTCCCGCCGCGATCGCCGCATGGAACGCCTCGACGTACTCGTCCAGGGTCAGGTATTCGATGTTGAGCTGCGAGGCGATCGTCTTGGCCGCATGGCCGATGGCCATGAGCACGTGGGTCTTCCCCAGCCCGGAGCCGCTATAGATGAAGAGCGGGTTGTAGGCCGAGCCCGGATTCTCCGCGACGGTGCGACCGGCCGTGACGGCCAAACGATTGGCGGCGCCCACGACGAACGTCTCGAAGGAGAAGCGGGGATTGAGGGCGCTGGTCATGCCGCCGGACTCCCCGCGGCGAGTTTCCTGAGGACGAGCTCCGAGATCGCCTTCAGCGTCTCGAACACGCCTTTGCCGTGCAGCGCGTCGGCCGGAAAGCTCGGCACGCTGCGGAAGTTGAGCGCGTCATCCAGATCCGGTGGCGTCAGAATCAGCTCGCGGGGCAGGTCCTGCTTGTTGTATTGCATGACGAACGGCTTTGCCCCAGATCGATGGGCAGGAAGTCGAAGAACAGCGTGCGGTCGGTTTGCGTGGCGAGCGACACCATCCGCCCGCGGCGTGTTTCCGGGACGCGTCCGTACACGTAATGCAGATTCGTCGTCTTGCCGGACCGGCCCGGTCCGTAGTAGACGATCTTGCACGTGATCTCGCGGGTCGTGAAGTTGACCAGGGACACGGGCTATCTCCCAAACAGCGTGTTGAGGCTGTCCGTCAGCTCGCGCTCGAAGTCCGCGGCCAGCACCTGCTTCGGTACCGTCCCTTTTGGAGTCGCCGCCTTCAATTCCGTCGCAAGTTGCTCATAGAATAACTGCACCAGGCCAAGCGATGAAACATCGAGATCGTAGACGGCGAGCACGGCCAGCGTCCCGCGATCGGTCACGAAGGTCGCGAGGAAGAATCCGGTCTTCGGCCCCTGGTGACTGAGCGCCGCGAACGGCTGCTGCCGCAGCTGGCGCGCCAGCTCGTTCGTGGCTGCGACGATCGCGGCCGCGAGCGCCGCCGCCGACATCACATCCACGGCGCGTGAGAAGCCGGACTGCGCGAGGACCTGGCCCGCCGGCGTGAGCACCAGCACCAGGCGCACCGATGCTTCCCGCACGAAGTCGGTGAGGGGCTGGAGCGTCCAGCCCTCGACGGCGCGGGTCTGGGGACTCATAAGCCTGCCTCGACGGCGCGCAGCAGCTCGAGCCGCACGAGACCGATGTTCACGTCAGGCTCAGCGACCGCAACCACAAGAATTCCGCTCCCGGGGACGACGAGCAACGCCCCTTGCTCCCCTTGCAGGTGCCAGAACACGGCGGTTCCCGTTCCCGCAGCATCCATGGCGCGGCGCAATCTACCGGCTAAACTTGCCGCGAGCGCAGCGACCGCGGGCCCCTTGATCCCTTCCATCAACTGCTCGGCGATCACGAGCCCGTCTTCCGTCGAGACGAGCATGGCGCCGCGCACGCCGCGCACGCGCGTCACGAGATCGAGCGCCGTGCTCACTGTTTCTCCAGCCAGCGGCGCGCCATCGCGGTCGCGCGCTGTGCCAGGATCGCCAGGCGGCCGAGCGGCATGCCGCGCCCGCGCACGACGAGCAGCAGCGCGTCCGGCGTCGGGTGCGCGAGGTGCACATTGCCGTGCTGTCCCTCCGCCGACAGCCCCAACCAGGCGCCGAGGCCGAGCAGCTTCGCGGTCCGCGCCGCCTCCTGTGACACGCCGGCCAGGTAGGCGGCGACGGTGTCCGCAACATCTGCACCGGCCTTGTCCTTCAACGCACCACCGAGCACTCGTCCAGCCCCGTCGATGAGGAGCAACCCTTCGTTCGCTCCTTCCAATCCGGCGAACACCCGGGATTCGTCTAGCGCACCACTGGAAACTGCGGCGGTAGATGAGGCGGCGGTCGCGGTCGGCTCCACGACAGGACCCGGTGTGGGCGACGGCGGTCCCAGGCCTTTGCGCATCATCTCGATGGCCTGATCGATGCTCGGGTCGTCGGGCTCGACTTTGCGCGCCTGCTCGAGATGCGCTTCCGCCTGCGCCAAGTCGCCCACCTTGAAATAGAGGAACGCGAGTCCCTTGAGCGCGCCCGTGTGGTGCGGCGCGATCCGCACGGCCATATCCCACTCATCGAACGCGCGCTGGTAGTCGCGTTTGTCGGTCAGGATGCGCGCATACAGGTCGTGGGCGTCGGCGAGATGCGGATGGCGCTCGAGCCCATTCACGGCGACGCGCAGTGCCGCATCGAGCTGGCCCTTGCGTCGCAACGCTTCGCCCAGCCGCAGGAACACGAGGCTCTGCGGGTCCTGCGCGAGCTGGGCGGAGAGCGCGCGGATGTCGTCAGCCACGGCTGAACACTCGGGCTGCTTCGCGCGCGCGCTCCACGTCCGCGCGTTGCGCCTCCTCATCGGGGCTGCGCGCGAGCCGCTCCCATTCGTCCCAGCTGGCGACGGCTTCGGCGAAGCGACCCATCGAGACGAGCGCAAATCCCAGCTGGCGATGCGCCGCCGCGAGATTGGGGTCGAGCCGGAGCGCGCGCCGCAGCTCCTCGGCGGCGGCCGACCCGTGTTCCTGCGCCAGGTGAATCCGGCCGAGCACGAGATGGATCGTCGCGTCGTGCGGCTGCATGCTGCCGGCTTGCTCGGCCGCGGCGCGCGCCGCGTCCAGGTCCTTCGCCTGCAGCGCCCGCTCGGCCTTCGCCACGAGCTCCGGGACGTCGGTCGAGCCGCTCGGCCGGCCACGCTTTCCCGTCCCGGGATCCATGAGCACGATCACCCCGGCGCTCTCGAGACCGAACAACGTCTTCGCCACCTCGAAGTCCGAACGTCCGAGCTCCGTGGCCAGCCCACGGATGGATCGCTGGCCGTCGATGAGCGCCAGGACTTCCCATTCCGGCGGCAGGAGATCGAGCTCACCGCCTCCGCCCTCGGGTGCCGGCGCCAGCGACGGCACGACGCCGACGTGCGGAATCCGGTTCTCGATGCGCGACCACTCGTCGATGCGCCGCGCGCCCTCCATCAAGAGCGCTTCGACGGGAATCCGGACGGTCACTTCGGTCGGCACCTTGCTCTCGGCTTCTTCGGTGAACGAGAAGTAGCCCTCGTTCCAGCTCATCACTTCGAAGACGACTTCCTCGATCTGGAACCGGATCTGGCGCTCGACCTCGCCCTGCGTGATCACGCCAAGCGACACGAGGATCTCGCCGAGCCGGCGTTTGTCGCCCTGACGCGACTGCATGTCGCGCGCCCGTTCGAGGTCGGCTTCGGCGATCTTGCCGGTGCGCAACAGCAGCGCGCCGAGCGGGTGCGGATTGCTGCGGATCTCCGCCGATACGACGACGCCGTTATCGAAATAGATCTTCCCCTCGTTGTGGCGCAGCTCCGAGGTAACGCGCAGCGTCCCCGTCTTCCGGCTCAAGTCGAGCAGCTGGAAGACGTCGTGGATCCCGAGCTCGCGTAGCGGTCCCTCGATCGCCATGCGCTACGCCGCGTCCGAGGTAGAGAAGATGTGCTGCAGATCGACCGCCGTGCGGGCATGCATGCGCGCCCGTTGCGCGAACGGCCCGCCCGGGTCGATGCGGGTCACCCGCTCCCAGGCGTCCACCGCCTCGCCGTACCGTTGCAGCCGCGCGAGCGTCGCGCCGAGATAGAACAACGCGCCGGTGTGCTGGGGATCGAATTTGAGCGCCCGGCGGAACGCCTCCAACGCTTCGGCGTCGCGCTTGTCGTCGAGCAACGCCCGGCCGAGCAGCATGAGGGCGTCCATGTCGTACGGATCCTGTTCCAACATCTCGGCCAGCCGCACGACGGCGGCGCGCACGCTGCCCGAGCGCCGTAGCAGGTCGGCGAGCGCGAGCGCCGCCTCGTGGAACGTGGGCAGCGCGTCGAGCGCCGCTTCGTAGGCGCGCTGCGCGTCCGGCCATTCTTCGTCCTGTTCGTGCAGGCGGCCGAGGTCGAGCCACACCTGCACGAAGCCGGCATCGAGATCGAGTGCCGCGCGATATGCCGCACGCGCTCCTTGCCGGTCTCCGACCTTCAACGCGATGTCGCCTTGCAGTTTCCGAAGATCGGCGCGTGCCGGCGCCCGTGTCTGCGCCTGCCGCAGCGCGGTGAGCGCGCCCGCGGCGTCGCCCGTCGCGGCCCGCGCTTTGGCGGTTGCGACCAGGACCTCGACATCCTCGGGCGCCTTGGCGACCAGCGCCTCGGCCAGCGGCAACGCCTCAGCCGCGCGGTGCACCGCGAGCAGGCTCTTCACTTCGCCGAGCGCGGCGATCGAATTCGCCGCATCGAGCGTGCGCGCCTCTCGATAGCGCTCGAGCGCCTCGCCATGCAGGCCGCGGCGCGCATAGATGTCGCCCAGCAAGCTCGCCGCCTGCCCCGGATCGGCGCCGCGCTGCACCGCCCGCGTGGCCTCCGCGACCGCGAGGTCCATCATCCCCTTGCTCTCGTAGTCCCGCGCCAGGGCGAGCGGATCGTCGGGCTTCTTCGCCAGACCCGCGGGTGCTGCCTGCGGTGCCGTCGACGCGGGCTCGAGCTCCTGGAAGATGTTGTCCAGCAGCCGCTGGTCGAACGCAAACTCGCCGCCAAGGTTGTCGGCCTGCACGTCGGCCGAAATCTCCGGTACGATCCCGATGGACACCGTCTCGTATTGGAGATCGATCGCGAGCGCGAATTTCTGCGACACGTAGTAAGGATCGAGCTCGAGCGCGCGTTTCGTGGCCCGTAGCGCGCCGTCGTAGTCGCCCAGATTCGAGAGCGTGAAGCTCAGGTTGTAATGCGCGCCGGCGTTCTGCGGATCCGCCTCGACGGCCCGCACGAACGCGTTGCGGGCGTCGGGAAAACGTTTCAGCTCCACCAGTACCAGCCCGACGCCGTTCCACGCGGGCGCGGACGTCGGCTGGCTGGCGAGCACCTGACGATACGCCTCGAGCGCGAGCTGGAAGCGGCGCAGATGGGTCAGGAGCAGCGCGAGGTTGAGCCGCGCGCCGACGAATTGCGACGAGAGGTGGAGCGCCTTCCGAAACGCTTCGATCGCATCCTCGGAGCCGCTCTGGTGCGCGAGGATCACCCCGACGTTGTTCCACGCGATCGCGTAGCGGGGATCCACCTCCGTCGCCTGTCGGTACGAGACCACGGCGTCCGCCGTCCGCCCCGCCTGATGCAGCACGACACCCCGCTCGTTCCAGAGCTTCGGAGAATCGGGAATCTCGTGGATGAGTGACTCGTAGAGCTCGAGCGCGTCCGCGAAGTCGCGCTTGAGGAGGTACACCTCCGCCATCGCCTGGCGCACCAGCCGCCGATCCTCGCCGCGCTCGATCGCGAGGCGATATTCGCGCAGCGCTTCGGGGTAGTAGCCCTTCTGCCGGAACGCGAGCCCGAGGTTGTAGTGCGCCAGCTCACTGCCTTCCGCTACTTCCGGTGCGGGCTGCTCGCGCAACCGGTGCTCGGCCGACTGGCGCTCGGCGCGGTACCGCTCCAACGACAGGTTGGTCTGCGCGCGCGCGAGCGGAGGGTTCAGCTGAATCGCCCGCTTGGAGGCGGCGCGCGCGTCCTGATGACGACCCATGTCGCCCAGCACGAACGCCATCAGATAATGGGCGTTGGCGTTGTCCGGATTGAGCGTGACGGCCCGCTCCAGCGCGGTCAGCGCTGGCTCGTTGAGGCCGCGATTGTAGTAGACCTCTCCAAGATAAAAGTGCACGACCGAAGAATCAGGTTCTTCCTCCGCGGCTTTGACAAACCACTCGGTGGCCACTTCGAGACGCCCGCGACTTTTTTCGGCGAGCCCGAGCTGGATAATCGCCGCCACGTCTTTCGGCTTGTGGGCGAGCAGCTCTTCGAATTCGGCGACCGCTTCCTCGAAGGCGCCCAGAATCGCGTACGTGCGGCCCAGCTCCCAGCGGGCGTCGCGCTCGTCAGGCGCCTGGCGCAGCCGCTCCTGCAGCTCGGCGACGCGGCGGTCGTAGTAGCCGGTGTTGTGGTAGGAGATCTCGAGATTGCGCTGCGCGACCTGCATGCGCGGATCGAGCTCGAGCGCGCGCGTGAACTGCTCGATGGCCTCGGGGACGAGACCCTTCTGATAGTAGAGGACGCCCAGATTGTTGTGCGCCCCCGCGTCCGACGGATCGATCCGGCGGGCGAAGGACCTCAACACCGTGAGGTCGCGCTCTGATACGATCAAGTCAATCGGATGGCGTCAAATATGGCCTTGAGAGACGCCAGGTCGGGCAGGAGCAGGAAGTGTCCGCGCAGCCCGTCTTGCGCATCGATGTTGAACTCGGTCTCGACGCAAAACACGAAGTCCCGGTCGTGCCCAAAGTTCAGGTAGGTCGTCGTGAGGACGGCGGCCGAGAGATCCACGACCAGGCTCGGAACGGAGGGCAGCAGCAGCATCCCCATGAACTCGGAGAGCGCGTTCATGTAGGCGCCGGACAGAATGTTGCCGGCCTCCTTGATGCACGACTGCTCGATGGTTTCGAAGGACTTGGTGGTACCGAGCGGGCGCTTGAGCAGCATGTCGCACAGCTGTCGGCCGACGGGCTCGGGGAACAGCAAGAGCGTGCGGCCGGTCAGATCGCCGAGCATGTGCATGAGGACGGCGGCGACGACCTCCTGGGGATCGCCGATCAATCCCGGCACCTCTTCGAGCCGCGCGATGTTGATCTCGGGCACCGAGATCATGATGCGCCGGTGCGTGAGCTGGGAGAGCGCGGTGGCGGCGTGACCCGCCCCGATGTTCGCCACCTCTTTGAGCGCGTCGAGCTGCAGCGCCTTCAGATCACGGACGTCTTCCATGCCCTCTCCCTAGACCAGTCCGGCGGAGTCGAGGATCAGTGCGGGCACGCCATCGCCCATGATGGTAGCGCCGCTGAACACGGGCAGCGTGCCCTGCGGCGCATCGAATCGTTTCACGACGATTTCCTGCTGGCTCAACATCCCGTCCACCACAATCCCGGCCCGTCGCTCTCCCATTTCCAGAACGATCACCGGGCGGCGAGGGGGCGGTGCCGGGGCGCCGCCGTTCGTACCGAGAAGTTTTCTGAGGTCCACCAGCGGCACCACGCGGTCGCGCAGCACGATCGCATCGCGGCCTTCCATCGTCGTCAGCGGCGTCGTCCCGTACTCGACCGTCTCGGCGACGTACGTCAGTGGCAGTGCGTAGCGCTCGTGGCCGACCGCGGCGATCAACGCGCGCACGATCGCCAGCGTGACCGGGAGCCGCAGCACGAACGCGGTGCCCTTCCCCGGCTCGGTGCGAATTTCGACGGAGCCGCCCAGGGCGCGAATGCGCGTCATGGCGACGTCGATACCCACGCCGCGGCCGGAGACATTGGTCACGGCTTCCGCCGTCGAGAATCCCGGCCGCGCCAATACCCGCAACAGCTGGTCGTCCGAGAGCGACTCGACGTGCGGCCCGACGATACCCTCGCGTTTCGCCTTTTCGAGGATCTTCACGCGATCGATCCCGCGGCCGTCGTCCGAGATGCTGATCGCCACGCTGGACCGCTCCCGCACCGCCGCCAGGACGATCTCGCCTTCCGGATCTTTTTTCTGGCGTTTGCGCTCGGCGGGCGGCTCGATCCCGTGATCGACGGCGTTGCGCAGCAGGTGCACCAGCGGATCGCCGAGTGCGTCGAGGATTTCGCGATCGAGCTCGATCTCTTTCCCCTCCACCCGGAAGGAGACCTGCTTGTCGAGCTGCCGCGCGACGTCGCGCACCAGCCGCGGGAAGCGGTCGAACACCTGCCACACCGGCGTCATCCGCGCCTGAATGATTTCGTTCTGCAGATCGGCGGACAGGCGCGAGATCTGGATGGCGACCTCGTCGATCTCCGGATCCTGACCCACCCAGCGCGCCGCGACGTCGTTCAGACGGCCGCGCTCCGTTACGAGCTCGCCGATCAGATCCATGAGGGTGTCGAGACGGCGCAGATCCACGCGGATATGGCGAGTGCGTCCACCGCCGGCGACGCTGTCCGCCGGACTGACATGCGTCTCATCGGTACCCCCGCCGCCCACCGTCACCCGCTCGACGTCTCCCACCGACCGCACGGCGGCCTCGATGGCAGCCGCTATGGCGGCGGTCTCGAGCTCGCAGACGAACCGGCCGTCGAAATCGTCCGACTCGAAGACCGTCGCGGCGGGCTGCACACGATGCACGGTGCCCAACGTCTGCAGCTTCCGCATCACGAGCATCGCGCGCCCGCCCTTCAATGGGGCCTCCGGTCGAATGATCACGTCGACGAGGCGGGTGGATCCTTTAGACGCAGCAGACGCAACAGGCGCAGCAGCTAAACCTGCGGGCTCGGGTTCCGATGTCTCAACAAAGTGACGCGCCAGCGCGCTCGGCTGCGAGCCGGGTCTCGTTTGCAGCGCGGCGTGATCGATGTCGGTGAGGACCGTGAGATCGGCTTCCCGCTCGCGTCCTGCGACGGCGAGCCCGACCGCTTTCTCGAGCGCATCGGTGGCGCGGAACAGCAGCTGAATGATGTCGTCGGCAGGCGCGCGACCGCTGCGGCGTAGATGGTCGAGCAGGTTCTCCATGCGGTGCGCGAGATCGGCGACACGGCCGTAGCCCATCGTCGCCGCCATGCCTTTGATCGTGTGGACCGCGCGGAACAGTCCGCCGACCGGCTCGGGCGACGCACGATTCCGCTCCCACTCGAGCAGCAGTTGATTGCAGGCGCTCAAGTGCTCGCGGCTCTCGGCCAGGAACAGCTCGGCGTACTGCGACAGATCCATGACTAGCCGAGGACGCGCTGAACCGCTTCGAGCACGCGGGACGGCTGGAACGGCTTGACGACGAAGTCCTTGGCGCCCGCCTGGATGGCTTCGACGACCAGCGCCTGCTGGCCCATGGCGCTGCACATCAGGATCTTGGCGTCGGGGTCCTGCTTGACGATCTCGCGGACCGCGTCGATGCCGCCCATGTCGGGCATCACGATGTCCATGGTGACCAGGTCCGGCTTGAGCTGGCGATACTTCTCGACCGCCTGCGTGCCGGTTTCCGCCTCTCCGACGACCTCGAATCCGGCTTGCGCCAGGATGTCGGTGATCATCGTACGCATGAAAATGGCGTCGTCACAGACGAGAACCGTGTGGCTCACCGCTCGCTCCTTAAGAAGGCAGAATCGGGCCCAACAGCGCCGCGACGTCCAGCACGATGAACAGCTCACCATCGCGCCGGCCGACGGCGCGCACAAGCGTCGGATCGACGCCGGGAAGACCCTGACGATCTTCCAACGTGGTCTCACCGACCGCCAGCATGTCCATCACCTCGTCCACCGTAAAGCCGATCAGCTTCCGGCCTCCCCCTCCCGCTTGTCCCCCGTTCCCCGCGTCCTCGGCCTGGCCCAGTTCGAGGATGATCGTCGAGCCGGTGGTGCCTGCTTCTGGAGATGGGGTTGGAGAGAGGGGCGGGAGGCCCAGCGCACGCCACCCTTCCACGACCGTCACCAGTGTGCCGCGGACATTCACGAGCCCCGCCACGACCGGGGGCGCGCCCGGGATACGCGTCGTTGGGAGGCGCGGGAGAATCTCCCGCACTTGGTCCACGTCGGCCGCGCAGACCAGTGTTCCCACGCGGAACACGAGCAGTCGGGCGGAGACGAGGCTTCCTTCAGTCATCGGATGCGAAGAAGCCAAGATACTGCAAGGGGTTGGGCTGGGCAAGCAAACTTGCGTCGCCTGCCGCTTCAGCGAGCGCGGGACGCAAGTCGTCCGGCCATTCCGACGTCAGCGCAAGCGTGACACCGGTCACGGGATGTGTGAACGACAACGCGGCCGCGTGCAGCAGCTGGCGCGGCGCGAGCGCTTCCAGCCGTTCCGCTTCGCTGCGGGCCGACGGCGTCACGCGACGGCTCCCGCCGAACGTGTACTCGCGGTCGCCGACGATCGGGCAGCCGACGTGCGCGAGGTGCACGCGGATCTGGTGAGTGCGTCCGGTGCCGAGTCGCACGCGCAGCAGGTCGACGTGGGCGAAGCGCGCGACGACGGCGGCGTGTGTCGTGGCATGCCGGCCGCCTTCGGCAACCGTCATGCGCTTGCGGTCTTTGGGATTGCGCGCGATCGGCGCTTCGATGTCCACTGCATGCTTGCGCAGATGGCCCCACACGACCGCGGCGTACACCCGCCTGACGGCGCGGCGCTCGATGGCGCCGGCCAGCCGTCGGTGCGCCAGGTCGCTCTTGGCGACGATGAGCAGCCCGGACGTATCGCGGTCGAGGCGATGCACGATGCCGGGTCGGCCTTCGGTCGATCCGCTCGACAGCTCGGTGCCCCGCCCGACCAGCACATTGACCAGGGTGTCGTTCCAGTGGCCGGGACCGGGATGCACGACGAGTCCTGCCGGCTTGTCGAGCACCGCGACATGCTCGTCCTCGAACACAAAGCGTAAATCGGCGTGAAACGGCGTGTAAGTGCGTGGCGGCGCTTCCTCGGGCATCTCAACGGTGACTTCGGTGCCCGGGTCCAGGACCGCCGAGGCGCGCAGCGCTTCGCCGCGCACGGTGACTCGTTTGTCGGCGATGAGGCGTCCGGCTTGGGTTCGTGACAGAGAAAGCTGATCAGCGAGAAATCGATCGAGACGTTCGGTCGGAGCAACGACGCAGAAGGTGATGTTCAAGGTTCTGCCGCGCGCGCCTCCTTCGCCCGTTGCTGCGCGCGGCCTTCCTGCCACAGCGAGAGTCCGAGTGCGATGGCGCCGATCGTGATGGCGGAATCGGCGACGTTGAATGTCGGCCAGCGCCAGGCGCCGATGCCGACGTCCACGAAATCGACGACGCCCTGCGCGCTGCGAATCCGGTCGACGAGGTTGCCGACCGCGCCGCCGCACACCAGGGCCAGCGCGATGAGCCGGAAGCGGTCGCCGGGGCGCGTGCCGCGCACCAGCGACGCGAGCACGAACAGCGCGACGACGGCGAGACCGAGGAAGATCCAGCGGGAATTCTGGCCGACGTGCAGGCCGAACGCCGCGCCTTCGTTGTAGACGAGACGGAACTGCACGACGTCGCCGATCACCCGGAGCGGCAGCCGCCGCGCCAGAAACGACTCCGCGATCAGTTTGGTGACGAAGTCGGAAACGACGACCGCGGTCGCCGCTCCCCAGAACAGCCGGCGCTCAGCGGCGTTTACCATCTTCCTCTCTGGCCTTGCACTTGATGCAGAGGCGGGCGTGCGGGAGAGCATCGAGACGGTCGAACCCGATGGGATCGCCGCACTGCTCGCAGCGCCCGAAGCGCTCCGGGGCGCTGTAGAGCCGGCGCAGCGCCTCGTTCACGTGCCAGAGGTACCGCCCCTCCTGCGACGCGAACAGAAACGCTTTCTCGCGCTCCATCGCGTCGGTGCCTTGATCGGCCATGTGGAAGGAGTAGCTCGAGAGATCGCCATCGGAGGCCTGGAGGCTCGAATTGAACGACTCACCGTAATGGCCCAGCTCTTTGATGACGCGAGCGCGCTCTTCGAGCAGTCGCTTCTCGAGATGGGTCAGCTGCTTTTTATTGAGGCCACTACTCTTGGCCTTCATCTTCGTCGACTTAGTCGGCATTATCGGGTTCCGCCCTTTCTTCCGTCGTGACGCCGGAGCGCAATCGTAACCCGGCGCCCCTCGATATCCACTTCCCGCTGCAAATCGGGTTCGTCGAGCGCGGCGCCTGCTCCCAACACCATCCGGCGCGCCAGCGTTTCACCTTCCACGAACCCTGAAAACGCGCGCGTCGCGGCCACCACGTCCTCGGCGCCGGCGACGCTCAACTCGATGCGCGTCGTGTATTCGTATCCCGCCTCCTTGCGGAGGCGTTGCACGCGATTCACCACCTCGCGCGCCAATCCTTCCTGCACCAGATCGTCGTTCAACGCGGGATCCAGCGCGACGACGTACGGCCCATCGGCCTGCACGAGCCACTCGCTGGCGACTTCGCGCGTGACCGTCACGTCTTCGGGCCGGAACTCCCATTCGCCCTGCCGAACCGTCCCGCCCTGCTCCAGCGTCTGCAATGCCTCCGCGGCCAACTCCGTTACGGCGGCCGCCGCTCGCGGCGTGTCCTTCCCGTACCGTTTGCCGAGGCTCCGAAAATTCGCTTTGCCGCGCAACCGCACCAGATCGTGATCGGATGCGACCACCTGGACGGACTTTACGTTGACTTCGGCAGCCAGAATATCTAATAGGTCTGACAAGGCCGGGCCCTGCGCTGCGGCCGGAACGGCCAGCTGCATGCGGGCCAGGGGCTGCCGCACCCGCAGGTTACGTGATTCCCGTGCCGCCCGAGCCAGCGAGGCGAGGCGCCGGACGGTGCTCATGGCGGCCAGCAGCTCCGGCTCCCGGTGGCCGCGGTCCGCCGGGAACGGCGCGAGGTGGACGGAGGTGCCCGTCAGGGCCCGGTGCACCCAGTCGGAAATGAAGGGGGCGGCGGGAGCGAGCAGCCGGACCGCAGCGACCAGCGCCTCGTGCAACGTTTCGAGCGCAATGGGATCGGTCGCCCGGTCCGGCGCCCAGAAGCGCGGCCGGTTGCGGCGGATGTACCAACGCGACAGATCCTCCCCGACGAAATCCATGATGGCGCGAACGCCGGCCGTGACGTCGTAGCCGGACCACGATTGCCGTACGCCCGCGACCACTTCATCGAGCCTGGCCAGGAGCCAGCGATCCGCGGCCGGCCGCTGGCTGGGTGGCGTCGCGTCCGCTTCGGCGGGCGGATTCCAATCCTGGGCGTAGCGGCGGAAGAAGTCGTACGTGGAGCGCAGCGTGTTCAGAAATCCGCCCGACACCTCCGGAATCTGTTTCTCATCGAACCGCTTGGGCAGCCAGACCTGACTCTGACCGAGCAGGTAGAGCCGCACCGCATCGGCGCCGTGTGCGCCGATCACCTTCCACGGATCGACCACGTTGCCGCGGCTCTTCGACATCTTCTGCCCGTGCACGTCCAGCACGTGCTCGTTCACGATCACGTGCTTGTAGACCAGCGCGTCGAACGCCGTCACGCCGATCGCGAGCAGTGAATAGAACCAGCCCCGGGTCTGATCCACGCCTTCGCAGATGTAGTCGGCCGGGAAGTGCGCCTTGAAGTCGGCCTGGTGCTCGAACGGATAGTGCCACTGCGCATACGGCATCGAGCCCGAATCGAACCAGGCATCGATGACTTCGTTCACGCGCCGCATCGTGCCGTCGCCCTCGCTGCACGGCCAGGTGTAGGTGTCGATGTACGGCTTGTGCGGATCGAAATCGGCCGGCAGCGATTTCCCCCAGCGCTGCGCCAGCTCCTCGTAGGATCCGATCACCTCGCGATGCTCGTGGTCGGCGTCGCATTCCCACACGTTCAGCGGCGTGCCCCAGTAGCGGTCGCGCGACAGCGCCCAGTCGACGTTGTTCTCGAGCCATTCGCCAAAGCGGCCGCTGCCCACCTCGGGCGGATGCCAGTCGACTTCCGCATTGATCTCGAGCATCCGTTTTTTCACCGCGGTGGTGCGGACGAACCAGGAGCTGCGGGCGTAGTAGATGAGCGGCGAGTCGCAGCGCCAGCAGTGCGGATAGCTGTGCGAGTAGGGGCGGGTCTCGAGCCAGCGGCCGTCGTGCTTCAGCCGCTCGATGATGAGGCGGTTCGTTTCCTTGTCGGTGACGAGCTTGCCCTCGAGCTCCGGCCAATGCGTACCTCGGAACGTCCCGTCCGGGGCGACCGGATTCACGAATGCCAGACCGTTTTGTTGACCGGCGGCGTAGTCGTCTGCCCCAAACGCCGGGGCCATGTGCACCAGGCCGGTGCCCTCATCGGCACTGACAAAAGCCCCGGCGACGACCACCGCCCGTTGGCCTTCCGGTGGCAGCGGCACGACTTCGAGGGGCCGTGTGTACTTCTTGCCGACCAATTCACGACCTCGATAGCTCTTGGTCCGGTCTCCCTGAATCAGCGGCCGGCCGTGGACGTGGACGTCGCCGGCGCGAGCCACCGCCGCGATGTAGGTGGTGATCTTGCCGGTCGTGGGATCGGCAAGCGCGTACTCCCCATATTCGAGATCGGGATGGACCGCGACCGCCACGTTGGCCAGCAGCGTCCACGGCGTCGTCGTCCAAATCACGAGCACGCGCGGGTCGTCACCCTTCCGGCTCAGCAGCGGGAACGTGACGTACACCGAATTGGTCTGCACGGTCTCGTAGCCCTGCGCGACTTCATGGGACGACAATGCCGTGCCGCAGCGCGGGCAGTACGGCAGCACTTTGTGGCCGCGGTAGAGCAGCGCCTTTTCGTACAACCGCTTGAGCAGCCACCACACCGTCTCGATGTAGTTGTTGGTGTAGGTGACGTAGGGATGCTCGTAGTCGAGCCAGTAGCCGATCCGGTCGGACAGCGATTCCCAATCGGCCTTGTACTTGAACACGCTCTCGCGACACAGCTGGTTGAAACGCTCGATGCCGTACGCCTCGATCTCGCGTTTGCCGCTGATGTTGAGCGCCTTTTCGACTTCGATCTCGACGGGCAGGCCATGCGTGTCCCACCCGGCGATCCGCGTCACCCCCTGCCCCAGCATCGCGTGGAAGCGGCAGATCAGGTCCTTGAGCGTCCGCGAGAACACGTGGTGGATGCCGGGGCGGCCGTTGGCGGTCGGCGGTCCCTCGTAGAAGATGAACGGCGGCCCGTAGCGCGTCGCCTCGCTCACGCGTGTGAACAGGCGCTCGAGCTTCCACGTCGCGAGCAGGTGCTTCTCCAGCTCGTCGATGGATTGCGTCAGGTCCGAAGGCGGATACGGCATCTGCTAGAGCTGCTCCAGGACGCCGCGCACGACGGCCGCGAGCTTGGGCTCGGCGCCGCGCGCGACGGCGATGATCTGCTCCACCGACGTCGGCTCGAGTGCGTCGGGGAGACAGTTGTCCGTGATGATCGAGAGCCCGAGCACGCGCATGCCCTGGTGGACCGCGGTGATCACTTCGGGCACCGTGCTCATGCCCACGACGTCGGCACCCAACGCGCGCAGCATGCGATACTCGGCGCGGGTCTCGAGGTTCGGCCCCGGCACCGCGACGTAGACGCCCTCGCGCAGCACGATCCTGTGCTGGAGCGCGACGTCGCGCGCGAGCTTGCGCAGCTCGGGATCGTAGGCGGCCGACATGTCGGGAAAGCGCGGGCCCTCGGCATCGTTGTTCGGGCCCGCCAGCGGATTGTCGCCCAGGAGATTGATGTGGTCGGAGATGAGGACGAGATCGCCCGTGGCCCACAGCGGATGCATCCCGCCCGACACGTTGGAGACGATCAGCGTCTTCGCGCCCAGGGCGCGCAGCACGCGCACCGGAAACGCGACCTGTTGCAACGTGTACCCCTCATAGCGATGGAAGCGGCCCTGCATCATCGCCACGCGGGTCTTGCCCAGCGTGCCGAACAACAGCCGACCGGCATGGGTCTCGACCGTCGGGCGGGGGAAGCCGGGAATATCGGCGTACGGGATCGTGACGTCGGCCTTCAGCTCGTCGGCCAACGCCCCGAGTCCCGTGCCGAGAATGATCGCGACGTCCGGAACGATTGCGGTCCGCGTCTTCACGGCGCGGACCGCGTCTGTGACGGAGACTGCGTTCAAGCTTTCTGGCTCCCCCCCCCTCCATCCAGCGCGCGCAGCTCGGCGAGCTGGCGCTCGAGCAGCGCGCGGAAGCCGCCCATGTATTGCTGAAACTGCCGCTCCGTCTCCGCCATCTTGCGCTGCACCACGTTCTCTGCGCTGCGCGCTTCGTCGAGCAGCCGTTTCGCTTCTGCTTCCGCCTCGCGCACGATCACCTGTCCCTCACGCTCGGCGGCGGCGCGCGAGTCCTGGCGCAGCTGCTGCGCCGCGACCAGCGCTTCGTTCATCGCTTTCTCGCGTTCCCGGAAGACGCGCAGCTGCTCGGTCAACGCGGAAACGCGCTCCTCCAAAACCTGGCGTTCGCGCATCGCGCGCTCCAAAGCGTCGGCGACACGCATCTGGAAATCTTCCACGCCTAGCGTGTCGTAGCCGCGCAGGGTCTTCCGGAATTCCTGCTTGCGGATATCGAGCGGTGTCAGGTTGAAGGCGTCGTCGTTCACGGCGTCTCCTCCCTCGGACCGAAGAGGGCGGTACCCAATCGGATCACCGTTGCTCCCTCTTGAACCGCTGAAGCGTAGTCGCTTGACATCCCCATCGAGAGGGTCGGCAGCCATATTCCTTCCTCCTCCTTGATCCTATCGCGCAAGACGCGCAGGTCCCGGAACGTCCGGCGCTGCACGTCTTCGTCGTCGGTCAGTGGTGCCAACGTCATCAACCCTTCCAACCGCAGATGCTCGAGCTCGGCGACTTGTCGCGCCAGCATTGGTGCCTGCTCCGGCGCGCAACCGCTCTTCTGTACCTCGCCCGCCACGTTCACCTGCAACAAGACGCGCTGTGGTGTCGTCGATCTGCGACCGAGCTCGCGCGCCAGCTCGAGGGAATCGAGGGAATGTACCAGGTCGAACCGTCCCGCGACGACGCGCGCCTTGTTGCGCTGCAAGTGCCCGATCAGATGCCAGCGGACGCCGGCCAGCTCTTTCAGCGCGTCCTGCTTCTGCACCGCTTCCTGGACGCGGTTCTCACCGATGTCGGCGAGCCCGGCGTCCATCGCCGCGCGAATCGCGTCCGGTCCGAACCCCTTCGTCACGGCGACGATCGTCACCGGCTGCGAGGCCAGCCGCGCCAGCTCGGCCCTCACCTGCGCCAAACGCTCCGGGAGGGCCTCGAAAGCCATAGCCGATCAATTTAACGCCTAAAGAGGCTCTGCACGCCCTCGGTTTCGATGCGGCGAATGACGCCGGCGAGCGCCTGGCTGGGATTCAGGTGGTAGCTGCGGCGCAGATAATCCAGCGCCTGCCGCTGATCGCCGCGCAGCACGGCGGCGTTCCCCAGCTCCAGGAACGGCACTGAGAAGGACGTGGCGACCTGTTGGGCGGCTGGCTCGAGGTCGAGCGAGTCCGCTGCAAACAACTTGCCCCACGTGAACACGGAATCCACGAGCGTGCGGGTCCGTGTGGAATCGACCATCGTCCCCTGGACGCCGCGCAGAAACCGTCGCGTCGTATCGGCGCGCGGGACGATCTTGAACACGAGCCCCTGGAACACGAGATGGGGATCGAGACCAAGCCAGGATCCCCGACCCGACGACACGCCGAACGTGACGGGACGCCCGGCCGGCAGATATTGCGCGATCGCATAGAAGATCACTTGGTCGGACGTGCGCAGCACCTCGCCCTTACGCACCGGGAGCTCGAAGTTCCCCGCGCGAAAGACGCCATCGTCACTCACGCGCAGCGGCTGCATCCCCTGGATGTCTTGGGCCGTCAGCTGCAAGACCGGACCCGCCGGCGGCTGGGGAGGCGCGAGCGTCCGGTAGAACGCTGGCGCGCGCGCGGCCTCGAACGGTCTCGCGGATCGCGACGCGAGCTGCGTCAGATACCAGTCGAGATTGGCGAGCGAGAGGTTGATGAGCGTGACGTCCTGCCGAATGCCTTCCACTTCCTGCAGATACCACACCGGGAACGTGTCGTTGTCGCCGTAAGCGAACAGGACGCCGTACGGCTCCACCGATTGCACCAGGTTGTAGGCGAAGTCACGTGCGACCGTCGCATCCGGACCGTGACGGCGCGAGGCCGCCGTGAAATTGGCGGCGAACGGCACGAGCGTGATCACTGCGGCGACGGCGACGGCGATTCCGACACGCGTCGGCGCGACCTGCGACACCCAGCGCACCAGCCGCACGAGCCCGAACGCGGCGAACACGCCCCAGATCTGGAAGCTGACGACGAAGAAGTAGTCGCGCTCGCGCACCTCGTGTTGGTCCATCGTTGGGTACCGATCCCAGAACAGCGAGAACCCCGCCTTGAAATTCATGTAAATGACGAGGCCGATACCCGTCACGAGCCACAGCGCGCCGAGGAGGTACGCGATCCCCCGGTCGCGGCGGCGGGCGAACTCGAATCCCAGCATTCCCAACGAAACGAAGACGAGCGAGACGAACACCATGGGGATATTCGGCAGCGAGCGGCCCCATTGCCACGAACAGTACTGGAAGAAGTTGAGGAGCTGTTGCCCGAACATCGTCAGAGTCCGGCCGGGGTTCTCCGGACCGGGAAAAAACATCGGATTGTCCAGCAGACCGCGGCTGCCGAATTGCTCTCGCCGGATGACGGCGAGCAGGTTGTGCCAGTTTTCCGGGGCGGCCTCGTTGAGGACCGGATGCAAACCGGAGCGGATATAGAGGAACGCGTAAATCGAGATGCCGGCGGCCGCCAGGCCGATCGCCAGCACCGGGAAGAGGCGCGAACCTGTGAGCACGCACCAGACGACGGCGGCAACGAGCAGCGCGCTGCCCACGCCGATCAACGGCGTGCTGCCCAGGCCGACGGCCACGAGCACGAACCACAACGTCGTCAACGTGCCCCACTCCGCCCATTCGACTCTCCGCTCGTCGGGATCGACAGCGGGTCGTGTGTGGAGTGTGTACGCGATGAACACCGACACCGCCGGCCCGACGAGGAGCGCGAGCAGGTGATTCCCGATCGACAGCGCGGCGATGTAGACGATCAGCAGCAGGATGTGCGGAGCCCGAGCCGTTCCCCGAACATCGCGCCACCGCAAGCACAGCCAGCAAATCGCCGCGATGCTGAACGTCGCGAACGTGTAGACCTCGGTCTCGTTGCTGTTCTGCCATTCCGTGAACGCGTATGCGGAGAGAATCGCGGCGGCGGCCGCTCCGCCGACGCGCAGGATCCGGTCCTCGTCGGCCAGCAATCGATGCGCGACAAGAAACAGGCATCCGGCGCCGGCCGCCGAAAAACAGGCGCTCATGAGATTCAGCCGCCACGCGTATTGGCCGATGCGGACGATGTCTGCCCAGACGTGGCCGACCAGCACGAAGAGTGGCGTGCCGGGCGGATGCGGAACTCCGAGGACCTTCGACGCCGTGATGAATTCACCCGCATCCCACAGCGTGACGGTGGGCGCGAGTGTGATCACATAACCGATGAGGACCAGGAGCGCGACGACCGCCGCCTCCCGGTACGGTGGTTTAGGTGGCAGGCTGAGTCACGCGCTCGCCGCCTTCGAGATGCGAGACGGCGCCGGAGAGCAGATCGCGTACCTGTTGCGGCGTGAGGTGGCGATACAGCAGGCCGTGACTGGCGACGGAGATCGTGGAGGTTTCTTCCGACACGACCAGCACCGTCGCATCGGTCTCCTCCGACAGTCCTAGCGCCGCGCGGTGGCGGGTGCCGAGGGATTTGTCGGCGACCTTGAACTGCGTGAGCGGAAGCACGCACCCCGCGCCGATGATGCGATCGCCGCGGATCAGGACTGCGCCATCGTGCAGCGGGGAGTACGGCGTGAAGATCGTTGTCAGGAGATCGGCCGAGACTTTGGCTTCCACCGGCACGCCGGTGGTGATGAACTCTTCCAGCCCGATGTCGCCCTCGACGGCGAGGATCGCGCCGGTGCCCGCGCGGGACAGCCGGTCCAGCGCCTCCGCAATCTCTTCCGCCACCGATTGCCGGTCGCTGCGCGAGAAGGCGCGCATCAAGCGTGATTGCCCGAGCCGCGCCAGGGCGTTCCGCAGCTCCGGCTGGAAGACGACGATCGCCGCGAACGCGCCATAGGTAAACACGACGCCCAGCAGCGTATAGATGATCGTGAACTTGGCGAACAGGGCCACAAAGTAGGTCAACGACAGGATCACGAGGCCGATCACGATCTGCATGGCCCGGGTCCCGACGAGGAACAGCAGGAAGCGGTAGATGACGAACGACACGAGCAGGATCTCGAACAGATCCGGCCAGAGCCGCGGCGAGAGAAACTTGAAGGCGTCGACGTTCACGTTGGATTGGTCGTAGCGCCCGCCAGTGCAAGGGCTTCGCGTGTCATTGCGACGTCGTGAACTCGGAACAACCGCGCGCCGCGCTCCCAGGCGAGGGCACAAGCGACAGCCGTGGCGCGATCGCGGTCTTCTACGGGACGGCCCGTCGCGGCACCCAAAAACCGCTTCCGCGACAGACCGACGGCTACAGGATAGCCAAGGGCGACGATCGTTGCCAGTTCGTCGAGCAGTCGAAAGTTCTGGGCGGCGGTTTTGGCGAAGCCAAATCCGGGGTCGACGACGATGCGCTCGCGAGCAATCCCCGCCCGCTCGGCATTTTCAGCAGTGGCCGCGAGCTCTCCGGCCACGTCGGGAGCGACGTGGGCGTAGGTGGCCAGATCGTCCATGGTGGCCGGTGTGCCCCGCATGTGCATCAGGATCACGCCCGCGTCCGCACGCGCTACCGCCGCACCCAGCCCCGGGTCGTACTGCAACCCGGAGACGTCGTTCACGACGGCGGCCCCGGCGTCGAGTGCGGCCCGCGCGACCTCCGCCTTGCGGGTGTCGACCGACACCGGGCCAAGGCCCCGCCTGATCAGCCCGGCGACGACCGGGACCACGCGAGCGATCTCCTCATCTGCCGGCACCGGTTTGGCGCCTGGACGTGTCGACTCACCACCGACGTCTATGAGCCGACAGCCATCTGCCATCAGCCGTCTGCCATGTTCGATCGCCGCGTCGGCTGACGGCAGATGGCCACCATCGGAAAACGAGTCAGGCGTAACGTTCACGATGCCAATAATCACCGGCTTTTCGAGCGGCAACTCACCGCCGCGAATCGACCAGGAGCGGGGGGGCTCCGCGCGCGCCGCGAGGAGCCGACCGAGTTCCGGTGCCAGGCGCGCCAGCTCGGCCGGCGCGCGGTCGTAGCGGGCGAGCGGTGCGATTCGGCTCGTGGAGCCTGCCACGAGCGCCCAGCCCCCAGGCCCCAACCCCGAGTCCCCAGTAAGGACATCGGCGCCCGACTTGGTGCCCCAATGCACGAGCGCTTCGCGCTCGGCTTCAGTGATGTCTTCGATGAGGACGACGAACGGCTGGATGCCGATCGCGGCGAACCACGCCGGCTGTGCTTCCCATCCTCGGGCCGCGAGCGCCGCGCGCACCGCTTCCGGTGTGTGCGCGGCGACCGCGGTGATTTTCACCGCCTAAGACGCACGGAGCGCGTTGACGATGTTGAGGCGCGCGGCCCGTGCCGCCGGCAGGACCCCTCCCACGATGCCCATTACCACGGCGAAGATCAGCGCGCGCGTAATGACGCCGGGCGACAAGGCGAAGCCGAAGCCGATCTCCGAGAAGCTGCCGAAGTTGAGCGTCGAAACGCGCGCGAACGAGAGCAGCGACGCGAGTCCTAGTCCCGCGGCGCCGCCGGCGATCGCGAGCAGGATCGACTCGGCGAGGAACGCCGCCAGGATGCTGCGGCGCTGGAACCCGAGCGCCCGCATCGTCCCCACCTCGACCACCCGGTTCGCGACGGCCGCGTACATGGTGATCATCGCGCCGATCATCGCACCGATGCTGAAGATGATCGTCACGACGAGGCCGAGGATCTTGATGAACTTCGCCATCGCCTGTGACTGCTCGCGGTAGAAGTCGCGCTCCCGTTTCAGCTCCAACGACTGCGAGCGTGGATCGGCCTGGAGCCGCGTCTTGACGGCGTCGAATTCACCGGGAGTCCGCAGCCGGAACGTGACGGACGAATACACGGGGCGCCCGAAGGCCTGCATCAGCTGGTCCGCGTCTCCCCAGATCTCGGAGTCGAACCCTGTTCCGCCGGCGTCGGCGATCCCGACGACCGTCCAGCGGTCGCCGCCGAACCCCAGCTCCGCGCCCAGCGCGACGCCGCGGAACCGGTCGGCGATGTTCTTGCCGACGACGATTTCGTGAGTGCCGAACTGGAAGGGTTTTCCCTGGACGATCCGGAACCCGGGGCGCAGCTCGAACGCCTGAGGCGATACGCCGCGCACCGAGACGTTGCTCATCCCGTTCGTCGTCTTCTTGTAGAGGTTGATCACGACCAGCACTTCGCGTGACAGCAGCGGGCGTCCGTCTTGGGCGGGCGCGATCTCCGGCTGCGTTTCGAGAACGCTCGCCGTCCCGCGGTCGATCTGGCTCACCAGCTCCGACCCGGCCGAGCGGCGCAGCACGATGGCATTGTCCGGAGCGCCGGTGTCGACGAGCGTCTTCTGGAGACCCTGGGCGAGCATCAGCACGCCGGCGAACACGAAGACGACGAGCGCGACGCCGCCGAGCGTCAGGACGGTCGTCAGGCGGCGAGCCCAGAGGCTCCGCCAGATGTACGAGAACGGAATCCGCAGCATGGGTGCGCTATCCCACGGTGCGCAGGCCGGTCACGATCGGCGTGCGCACCACACGGGTTGCGGGGAAGACTGCCGCGACGGTGCCGGCGATGAGCGCCGCGCCGAGCGCCAGCGCGATCGTGAGCGGCGCGACGTTGATGATCGGGAAGAACGTGGGCAGCGCTTTGGCGAAGCCGGCCACCATGGGGAACGTGAGCGCCAGGCCCAGCAGGCCGCCGCACAGGGCGATCAAGAGCGACTCCCCGAAAATGAGGGCGACCAGGTGTCGGGCCGTAAAGCCCAGCGTCTTGAGGACGGCGTACTCGCGCGTCCGCTCGCGCACCGCCATGAGGATCGTGTTCGCGAGCACCAGCAGGATGATTCCCACGATCACGACGGAGATCACCTGTAGCGAGGTGATGATGGCGCTCGACATCGCGACGAAGCTCTGCTGGAACGCCTTCTCGCTTTCCGTCTTGGTCGGCGCGCGCGAGTTCACGAACTGCTGGTCGATGGCGGCCGAGACGCGAGGCATCGCCTCGGGGGGCTGCACGCGGAGGATGTACCACCCGGCGTCCACGGGCCGACCCGGCTCCCGCGCCCGGACCTGCTCGTATAGATAGTTCCACTGAAAGAACATCTGCGTCTCATCCACCGTTTGGTCGCGGCCCGTATAGATGCCCCGGACCACCCATTCCCAGCGTCCGGGAAAGATGTCGCCCTCCATCGTGATCACGTCACCGATCTTGAAGCCGTGCTGCTGAGCCAATTTGCGGCCGATCACGGCGGCGTTGCGCTCTTTCTTGAACGCGGCGAGCTGGTCCGGAGACAGTTGAAACTCCGGGTACAGATCGAAATAGGTCTCCGGGTCCACGGCCAGGCGCGGCCAGAAGTTCTTGAAGTCGTTGGGGTCACCGTAGACGCCGCCGAACCAGTTGGCCCACGAGACGGCGGCGACGTTCGGAACGCGCGCGATCGTCTGGCGGTACGGCAGCGGCACCGGGAAGATGAATGACACGCTGTGCCGCGTGATCATGCGGTTCGCCGCCGAGGCGGCGACGCCGGCGTTCCACGCGCCCACGATGGTACGGATCAGGCCGAACGCCATGACCGCCGTGGCGATGCCCAGCATCGTCAGGATGGTGCGCAGCCGATGCCGGAACAGGTTCTTGAGGACTATCTTGGCAAGTTTCACTGCAGTTCGCCTTTATCGAGCTGCCGGACTGTGTGCGCGCGCTCGGCGGCGTGCGGATCGTGCGTCACCATGACGATAGTCTTCTTGAATTCCTTGTTGAGCCGCTCCAGCAGCGTCAGCACTTCTTCCGCCGATTTGCGATCGAGATCGCCCGTCGGCTCGTCGGCCACGAGAATCGTGGGATCGGTCGCCAGGGCGCGCGCGATGGCGACGCGTTGTTCCTGCCCGCCCGAGAGCTGGCGCGGGTAGTGGTGTAGGCGATCCTGCAGGCCCACCAGGGTAAGCGCCGTCTCGACGTGCTTGCGCCGATCGGCCTTGGAGAGCGGCGTGAGCAGCAGGGGCAGCTCCACGTTCTCGTACGCCGTGAGCACGGGGATCAGGTTATAGAACTGAAACACGAATCCGATGTGTCGCGCACGCCAGCGGGCCAGCTCGGACTCGCCGAGTTTCGTGACGTCGGTGCCGGCGACCGAGACCTCACCCTTGTCGGGACGATCGATTCCCGCGATCAGGTTAAGGAGCGTGGTCTTGCCAGATCCGGACGGGCCCATCAGGCCGAGGAACTCTCCCTCGGGGATGTCGAGCGAGATGTCGTGCAGCACCGGAATCGCCATGCTGTCGCGCCGATAGGATTTGGACACACCGCGAACCTGAACGATCGGAATGGGCATAATGCTCCTCTACTGCACGGTGACTTTGACGCCGCTGCGCAGGCCGGCGCCGACGCTGTCGACGACTTGAACGCCGGGACGTAACCCCTCGCGGATGGCGACGGACGACCCGACTTGCCGGCCCGCGACCACCGGCACCTCCACGGCCCGGTCTCCTTCGACCACGAAGACGACGCTGCGACCGTTGCGCTCCACGACGGCGGTACCCGGGACGACGAGGACCGGCATCGTGTCCACCGCCACGCGCGATGGACGCGGGAGAAAGTGGACCTTGGCACTCATCTCCGGCAGCACGCGCGCGTCGTAGGAACGAAACGCGACCTTCACCTGGACCGTCGCCTTCGCGCGATCGGCGGTGGGCACGATCTTGGCGACGAAGCCCGGATAACGCACGTCGGGATACGCATCCAACACGATCTCACTTGGCTGGTCGGCGCTGATCGTCTCCAGGTTCGCTTCGGCGACGTCGGCCTCGACCTGCAGCGAGCGGAGATCGGCGATTGTGACGACGGCGCTCTTCGAGAAGGCGCTCCCGGCGAGCGGCGCGACCACCTCACCGACATCGGCGTTTTTCGTCAGGACGGTGCCGTCGAACGGCGCGCGGATGACCGTATTCTCCTGAGCGACTTCCGCCGATTGGAGCGCCGCCTGTGCAACGGCAATCCCCGCCTTCACGCGATCCAACCGGGCCTCCGCCGCATCGTACATTGCCTGCGAGGTGAAGTTGCTGTCGCGCAGTGTTTTTTCCCGCTCCAACGAACGCTCGGCGTCGCGCAGCTCGGCGCGGCTCAACGCGAGGTTGGCCTGTGCCTGCGCCACCTGCGCCCGGACATCGCCATCCTCGATCCGGGCGATCACCTGGCCCGTCCGCACCCGGTCGCCTTCGACGACACCGAGATACACGAGGCGGCCGGTGCCCTTGGAGGCAACGGCGGCTTTGCGCTGTGCCACGACGTAGCCGCTGGCGATCATGACCGCGCCTGACCGTACCGGCGAGACCATCGTGGCACGCGTGAGGTGGACGGGGACCGCGGCGCGGAAGGCGCCACCGATCCGCACCAGCGCGGCCACGAGCACGACGGCGCCAATAGCGACCAGACCCATCACCAGCCACCGGCGGCGATCGCCGGCGGCCGGTGCCGCATCCCCGGCGCGGTTGATCCGGAGCGCGGAGAGGTCCGCGTTCTTAGCTTCCATGCCCCTCACTGGCTCGGGCTGGCGCTGGCGGCTCAGGCTCCCGCAGGCTCAGGCGGCGGATTGCGGAGAACGCCGCCTGATGTGCGTGGCGCCCGTTCTTTTTCTGTCGATTCGGGCTCGCTGCGGGGTGCAGTCGCGACCGGCGGCACGTACGGCGGCAGCGCCTGGCCGGCGATCACCATCTCGACCATCTCGCGCTCCAGCGTCTCGCGCTCCAGCAGCGCCGCCGCCAGACGATCGAGCGCGGCGCGCCGCTCGCTGACGATCCGCGCCGCCTCGGCGTAGGCGCGCGTGAGGATGTTCTTCACTTCCTCGTCCACGATCTGCGCGGTGCGATCGGAAATCTCCCGGCGCTGCACCACTTCGCGGCCCAGGAAGATCTCCTGCTCGCGGTCGCCCACGGCAATCGGACCGATGACCGCGCTCATGCCGAACTGCGTCACCATGCGTCGCGCGATGTTGGTCGCCTGCTGGATGTCCTGCGCCGCGCCGGTCGTCACCTTCTCCGGTCCGAACACCAGCTCTTCGGCCACGCGACCGCCGTACGCCATGGCGAGCCGCGACTCGATCGAGCGCTTGGTGTATTTGTGCAGCTCCTCCTCCGGCAGATACGCCGTGAGGCCGAGCGCCCGGCCCCGCGGGATGATCGTGACCTTGTGCAGCGGATCGGCGTCGGGCACCGTCAGCCCGACGAGGGCGTGGCCGGCCTCGTGATAGGCGACGAGCCGCCGCTCCTCGTCGGAGAGCACGCGGCTCTTCCGCTCGAGGCCCAGCATCACCTTGTCCTTCGCGTCCTCGAAGTCCTGGCCGTCCACCTGCGACTTGTTGCGGCGCGCGGCGAGCAGCGCAGCTTCGTTGACGATGTTGGCGAGCTCGGCGCCGGCGAGACCGGGCGTACCCCGCGCGATCCGCTCGAGGTTCACCCCGGGCGCAACCGGGATCTTGCGCACGTGCACGCGCAGGATCTGCTCGCGGCCCTTGAGATCCGGCATATCCACGACGATCTGGCGATCGAAGCGGCCCGGCCGCAGCAACGCCGGATCGAGAATGTCGGGCCGGTTCGTGGCCGCGAGCAGGATCACGCCTTCGTTCGATTCAAAGCCGTCCATTTCCACCAGCAGCTGATTCAGCGTCTGCTCGCGCTCGTCGTGCCCGCCGCCGAGTCCGGCCCCGCGATGGCGGCCGACAGCGTCGATCTCGTCGATGAAGATGATGCAGGGCGCATGCGCCTTCCCCTGCTCGAACAGATCGCGCACGCGCGAGGCGCCGACGCCGACGAACATTTCCACGAAGTCGGAGCCCGACATCGAGAAGAACGGCCGGCCCGCCTCGCCCGCGACCGCCTTGGCGAGGAGCGTCTTGCCGGTTCCCGGCGGTCCCACGAGCAGGGCGCCCTTGGGCAGCCGGCCGCCGAGCCGCTGGAATTTCTGCGGGTCTTTCAGGAAGTCGATGATCTCTTCGAGCTCCTGCTTCGCCTCGTCACAACCGGCGACGTCGGCGAACGTGACCTTGGGGGTGTCGCCCGCGAGGAGCTTCGCCTTGGACTTCCCGAACGCGAAGGCGCGGTTTCCGCCCTGCTGCATCTGCCGCAGCATGAAGATCACGAGGCCGAAGATCAGCAGGTATGGCAGGAACTGGATGAGCACAAGGCCGAACGATTGGCCCGGCTCGCGCGCCGCGACTTCCACGCCCTTGGCCGACAGATTGGCGGCGAACTTGTCGTCCGCCTCGAAGGGCAGCAGGACGTTGAAGCGCTCCACCGTCTGGCGCTTCACCACGACCGGATGGACGAACATGCCCCGCACCTTCTGGCGCTCGGCGATTTCCACCGAGGCGATGTTGCCGGTGTTCAGCTCCTCCATGAACTCGCTGTATTTGATTTCTGCTTCTTCGCGCCGGCGGCTCGAAGCGAGCTGCACCAGCGCGATCGTCCCGACGATGAGGAGCGCCCAGAACGAGAGCGTCCGGAGCATCCGGGCCCAGTTGAATTCCCGCGGTGGCGGGGGGATACGATTAGCCATCTATGTCAGACTCGCTATATAGGGAAGGTGCCGGAAGTTTTCCGCGTGATCGAGGCCATAGCCGACCAGGAACAGCGTCGGGGCGTCGAATCCCAGGAATTTCGCCTCCAGCTCCAAATGTTCAGCGACATGTTTGTGCAACAGTGCACAGATCTCCAGACTGCGTGGCCGCCGCTGCCGCAGCAGCGCGACCAGCTTGTTCAGCGTCTTACCGGTGTCGATGATGTCCTCGACCAGCAGGATGTGCTTTCCGGCCAGCTCCGTCTCCGGGTCATACACCAGCCGCACGTTCCCGCTCGACACCGTTCCTTCGCCGTAGCTCGACGCGACGAGAAAATCGACCTGCAGCGGCCGGTCGATCCGCCGTACGAGATCGCTCAAGAAGATGAAGCTGCCCTTGAGAAGGCCCAGGACCAGTAGATCACCATCAGGGTAGGCCGTCGTGATTTCCCGGCCCAGGCTCTGCACTCGCTCCGCGATCGCCTCCTCGTCGAAGACGATGCGCTTGAGCTCACGCCCCCCCGTCTGCTTCAGCCGAGCCGCACTCGATAACATCCAACCTCACCGCTCGAGTTCCGGGCGCCGGCACGCCTTCCGCACTGCGACAGATGCCGGGCACCCAGAGAATGGTCGCCCCTCTACTGACTACGGGATAGCGCGGCCGCGCGCTGCGCGGCACCCGCGCTTCCATTAGTAAGCGCCTGACGGGCCGATGCCCGACACCGCCCAGCGGCACCAGCGCATCACCGCGCGCGGGCCGCCGTACTTCCCACGCGGCGCTGTCCAGCCACGTCGTCCACGTCGCGCGCTCGATCTGGTCGGGCGCCGACGCCGGCGACCACGCAATCTCGAACCCGCCGAACCGCGCCGTGCCCCGCTCGCCGGTCGGCCAGATCCGCTCGAGCGCGCAATCGACCGCGGGGTTCGCGTCGCGACCGACTCGCACCTGATCGAATGCCACTTCGGCCGACCACCCGTCCCCCAATGCCAGACGGCGGCCGGAGGGGCGCTGCGCCAGTGCCACAATCCGCTGCGCTCGCGTGGGGCCGAGGACGAGTCCTACTCTGCGGGCCGCCGCTCGCAAAAGCGCAACAGACAATGCGTTATCATAGCCGCACGCACTCGCGCGGGCAACGGTAAAGCTCGAGCCCTCCACGCGGAGTCCTAGGTCCGGCACGAGATCCAGGATGCGATCCCAGGCGCGACGGTCACTGGCCGCATGACGACCCTGCGCCAGCACATCGCTCCGCAGTCGTGGGCCGAGGCGCTCGTTCAGGAGCGGCAGGAGCGTCGTTCGGACCCACGAGCGCAAGTGCCGCGGGTCGCGGTTGGCGGGATCGTCGTAGACCGGCAGGCCGCGCGCCGTGACGTGGGCCAGCAGGTCGCTGCGCGTGAACGGTAATAGCGGCCGCACGAGCCCGCCGCGCCCGCGCCCGGCGATTCCGGCGAGACCGGCGGGCGCACTGCCGCGCAGCCCCCGCAGCAGGATCGTTTCGACTTGATCGTCTTCATGATGCGCAGTCACGATGTATTTCGCGCCGCGGCGTTTTTGCACCTCACGGAGCCAGGCATATCGCGCGCGCCGCGCTTCTGTCTCCGTTGTCTCTGGCCCGAGTTGCAACTCCGTAGCCTCAAATGGCAGCTGGTATTTCGTTGCGAGACTAGCGACGGACCGTCGGACGGTCTGACTGTCGGACTGAATGCCGTGATCCACATGAGCGACTATGAGCGTGAGTTCGAGCTGCCGCGCGATTTCGTTGAGCACATCGAGCAACGCCACGGAATCGGCGCCGCCCGACACCGCGAGAAGCGCCTCTCCCGGCGTACGGAAGAGCCGATCCTCGTGAATGTGTGCCAGCACGCGCGCCGGCAGCGAGCCAGTAGTGGCCATGTATCTTGAAGTATGCGCCAACCCGACCTGACGTACCAACTGCTGCGCAACCTGACGTCCCCGGTCGTGGCGGTTACGTCGGAGCACAACGGCAAGGAGAACGGCATGATCTCCGACGCCGCGGTGCGCGCCTCGATCGTACCATCCATTCCCCGGTTGTCGGTCTACATCCACAAGTTCAACTACAGCCACAACATGATCTTCGAATCGGGGCGTTTTGGTCTGCACCTGCTGCACACGAAGCAGTTCGACGTGGTGCGTCGCCTCGGCTTTGTGAGCGGTCGCGACCGCGACAAACTCGCGGGGCTGCCGTACCATCGCGGGGTTCTCGGCGTGCCGGTGCTCGATGATTGTTTTGCGCACTTCGAGTGCAGCGTCATCAACGTGATGGACACAGGAAGCTCTACGCTGTTCCTGGGCGATGTCGTTGCCGTCGGCCGCGGTGCCGCGGCCGGCCTCGAGCCGCGCGGTGAGCTCCTGACGGCGACCTACTTCCGCGCGAACATGCCGGTGGAGTGGCGAGTCGAGTACGAAGCGAAGCTCACGGAAGCCCAGCAGGTCGCGGCGGAAATGTCGAAGACGATAGAGCCGGTGGTGTGGAAGAGGCGCTAGGTCGCAAAACGGCCCCGGGAGGTGTCGGCGTCCCGGGGCGGAGAGGATTGTTTTCGAGAATAGCAGGGGTGGGATTCGAACCCACGACCCCGGCATTATGAGTGCCGTGCTCTCACCAGGCTGAGCTACCCTGCCGTACAGCGGTGCTAGTTGACGCCGACCCTTCCCTGCACCGAGGCAATCAACTTGGCAGAATCGTAGCCGACGCCATCCTTAAAAACAATCGTGGGGCTGCGGATTACCGACGGGTCGGCCGTCAGATCGCCGCGGAGCACGACCAGGTCGGCCAGCTTCCCCGGCTCGACCGTCCCGAGCGTCTGCGCGACGCCCAGGATCTTTGCGCCGTTCGCGGTCATAATCTGAATCGCCTGCGCCGGCGCGAACCCCGCTTCGATGAACAGCTCGTAGTTACGCTGATCGCCGAATCCGGCGAGCGCCCCACCGATCCCCGTCGGATCGACGCCCGCCGCCAACAGACCGCCGGCGGCGACGAACGCCCGTTCGAACGCCATCGAATTGTGGAACGCCTGGAGTGAGACCCAGCCGTTGCCGCTCGAATCGATCTGCTGCCGCATCTTCATGTAGCTGTCGCGCACTCCCGGATCCATCGCCTGCAGGACCCGCTCGTCCTTGGTCGGACGATTCGCTACGAACGGCTCGTAGACGGCAAGCGTGGAGGTCATCGACACGTGGTGCTGGACGAGCGACTGAATCGTGGCCTGCCCGGCATTTCCCTTCGGATCCGACGCGCTGATCTGCGTCATCAGGTTGACGGGACAGACGTCCGCCTGCTTCCCGGTCGTGAAGTCGGACGCGGTCAGCATCCCGTGCTCCAGGTTGTCGATGCCGAGCGACACCGCTTCCTGGAAACTCACCGAGCACAGGTGCCCCGTGACTTTGATGCCGCGCTTGTGCGCTTCCTGGATGGCCGCGCCCAGCTCGGCGCGCCGAATGTCGGTGTACGCCTTGATCCAGGTCGCGCCCTCCGCCGCCCAATAGGCAACGAAGCGCCGCGCCGCCTCCGGAGAGTTCAGAATCGCCATCGCGCCGCCGCCGTGCTCACCCGTGATGTACGGCGCGGTGAGATGGATACGCGGGCCCGGCGCCAAACCGTGATCGATCGCGTCTTTCAGGTTGATCTCGGCGTACGGCGACCGGCTACCCGTCGTGCGGATCGTCGTGACCCCGGAGCCGAGGTACAGGCGCGGTCCCGTATAACCCATCTGCACGGCCCGGCCACCGGCGGCGGTATAGAACAGGTGGTCGTGCATCCCGATGAGCCCGGGGATGACGGTCGACCCGCTCATGTCCATGACGCGCGCCCCGGCGGGGATCGGCACCGACGCCGCGGGACCCACGGTCGCAATCCGGCCGGCACGAATGACGATCGTCTGATCGGTCTTGGGTGCGGCGCCCGTGCCATCGACCAGCAGGACGTGCGTCAGGGCGAGCAGCGACGTATCGACCGCGACGTACTCGCGCACCTGCGCCGCGAGTGAGTCCGGACGTTGTGGCGGGGCGGCAAGCGCGAGCAGGAGGGTGAGCGCGTACATGACGTCTCCTCGCTAATCGACGGTGAAGTGCATCATCATCCCGGCCGAGAGATGCTCGGCAATGTGGCAGTGGAGCATCCATTCGCCGGGGTTGGCGGTGTCGAGCAAAATATCCACCACCGCACCGGCAGGCACCAGCACGGTGTCCTTCCACGCCAGGTCCTTGTTGGGCACTCCATTCACCGCCAGCACGAGGAAGCGCTGGCCGTGCAGATGAATCGGATGTTGCATGCCGTGAAAGGCGCGGCGCTCGTTGACGAGGCGCAGCTTCACCGGCTCGCCGCGCCGGAAGTGCCACGCGATGTCCATGTTCTCGTGGCCGGTTGCCGCGTCCTTCAGGACCCAGCGCACCTGCCGGCCGGTGGACGCCCAATTCATCATCGGCATCGTCCCGCCCCACTCGACGGGCGCAAAGTAGATCGAGTCGAGCTGCATCAAGCGCTCCGTCACGAACGGCAAGCCGTGAGTCTGGAGCGTGAGCACGAGCGTCTGGTCGGGTGGGCGGTTCACGAAGGACTGCAGGTCGGCGAGGGGCGGCGGGTGGCGGCGAAGGGCGGCAAAGGCTTTGCTCAGGTCGCGGTGCACTCGCGCAGCCGCGACTGTCACGCGGCCCAGCGTGTCGACCATCGGGAAGAAGCGACCGAAAAGATGGTCGAGTCCGATCACCTTGTTGAGAAGCGCGAATTCGCCCGTCCGATCGAATTGGACATCGACCACATAGCGCTCCGCGGGCGCGATCACGACGCTCTCGACCCACGCCTCACGCTCGAACGGCCCGGCATCGGTCGCCACGAGCTTCATGCGCGCTTCCGGGAATGACAGGTTCAGCGTGCGGGTGCTCGACGCGTTCGTGAAGTAGAAGCGCACCACCTCACCGCGACGCACCGAGAGCCGATAGCCCGGCTCACCGTTCACCAGAAACACGTTGCCGAACCGCCCCATCAACGCGTGAGTTGGTGATTCCTGTCCCCACGGAATCAGGCCTGCATCGCCGACCAGAAGGTCCTGCAACATCAAGATCTGTTCGCGATTGGCGGGGATCTTCGCGCCGGGCTGCCGCACGAGAATGTTGCCGTACAGGCCGAGCGCTTGCTGGATGTCTTCGCGAATGTGCGGATGGTACCAGTAGATCCCCGCATCCGGGAACCGAAGCTTATACGTGAACGCGTCGGCCACCCCATCGACGCCGTCGAACGCGTTCTCGAGCCGGATGCCGTGCCAATGAACGCTCGTCGAGTCTGCGAGATGATTCGTGAACCGCACCATGATCTCGGAGCCGCGCGTGACTTCGATCAGTGGTCCGGGATACTGCCCGTTGTAGCTGTACATCGTGTACGTCTGTCCATTGATCGTGCGGCGGACGAGCTCGGCATCGAGATCGATGAAGTCGCCGTCCCTGAGCCGAAGCACCTCGTTCGATTCTGCGTTTGGAATCGGCGCGTCCGCCGCGGGGAGAAAGGGGGCGACGTCAGGGCGTAGAGCCATTTCCGCCGGCAGCATCGTGAGGCCGGGCGGCACGGGGGGCATTGCAACGTCGTGAACGTGTTCTGCTGTGCCTGCCGCCATCCCACCGAGCGAAAACTCGAGCAAGTCGGGCGGAAACGGCCGCGTACTCGGCGACTGGCCGCGCACGATGATGCGGCCGCGCGGCGCGCGCACTCGCGCGCTGCGCTCGGCAGAGACGAGGATGTTGAACTTGTCGAAGTCGATTGGACGGAGCGTGACGCTCCCGTTGTTCACTTCGCCCAGCTTGATCAGCGAATCCATCTGCGGCGTCGTGGCCCAGGCGATGTAGGTGCCGGTGGATGGAAGGCCGCTGAGATAGAAAATGGGGATGAAGCGGGAATGACCGTCGGCGGTGACGGCCACCGTGAACGGACCGGGAGGACTGGCGAGCTCGACGCGTCCTGAAACCCCGCTGACCCCGGGCGCGGCGACGAGCTCGACGCAATAGAGATCGTGACTGGGGCCGAGTGGAGTGGGCGGGTCGCACGGTCGCGCCCGCCCTCCCCCCACGGTCTGCCCTTCGCAAATCCCCGCCGCCACGGCGAGGAGGACTAGTGCTTCGCGGACCTTGTCAATCCGAGGACGTCTCCGCGCCACCACTCACGCCGACCAGAGACTGGGGCCACCCGTCGGGCACTCGTCGTGAGGGACGAGACGTCGAACGTGTAGGCGCCGATTTCGCCGGGCGCGCTGCTGCTGATCACGATGTCGTACGGCCCGGTGAGCGCGACGGTGTCCTTGATGAACGCGGTCGGATTGCCCGCCGAGCTGTCGTCGTTCTGGACTACCAGCGAGCGCGGATAGCTGTTGAGGTCCGTAATGCGATACAGGGCCAGGTGTGGATTGATCGCGGTCGAGTGCATGGAGATGGTCAACACCGAGCCCTGGGTCAGTTGAATGCGCGCGACGTCATAGTAGTGCGGCGTCGCCGAGCTGTCGGCGCAGTCCGTCGCCGTCAGCGAGTCGTTTACTGTTACACCGCGGGCGACCCAGACTTGCCGGCAGCCGTTCATGCCGGCAGGCCGCGCGGTCGCCGACACCGAGTACGCGCCAGTGGTGCCCGGGTTGTACGAGTTCGCGCCGATCACATAGCTGCCGCCCGGGAGAATGATGTCGAGCTGCGAGTTCGGGACGGTCCCTAGCGCGACGTCGTCATCGAATCCAAACAGCGGACCGTCGACGCTCCAGAAGTCCACCCACGTGTCGAACACCGTCGAGTTCATCGCGATGCGAATGCTCTGCTGCCCGACGGGCAGGTCGAGCGCGTAGAAATCGTAGTACCACCCCGCGTTGCGGTAGTTGCAATCGTTCGTTGTGAGGGCGGCATTGACGGTCTGCCCAAGGGCGTAGGGCGCGAGATAGGTGCAGCGATCCAGCGCCGTCGCGTGGTACACGACATCCGCGACACCGGGCACCGCGGCGTGGATCGTGATGTTTCCGACAACCGAGCCCAGCGTTGCGGTCGTCGCGGCTGCGCCGTTGACGTCGGTCGTCGATGTCGCGGGGGTGAACGAGGCGCCGGCGCTGGGCGTCGCGCTCCAGGTCACGTGCACGCCCTGCGCCGGCTGGCCGTTCGCGCCGAGGGCCACAAGGCTAAGCGGAAAAGCGAGCGCCGCGCCGGTGGTCGCGGTCTGGCTGTCGCCAGCAATGCCAGTGACCGATGCCGCCACCGGGCCGGCGTCGGTGCTACTGCCGCATGCCGCGGCGGCCGCGATCAGCACGGCGATGGCCACGGGCACGAACCGACGAAGCGTGTTCATGGTGCCTCCTCTTATTTGGGCACGACGCGGTAGAGTACCTCGCCGTCTCGTATCATGCCGAACTGCTCCCGCGCCACACGCTCCTGCACCGCGGGATTCGTCTCCAGATCGTGCGCCAACTTTGCGAGTGAATCGAGCTCGATGCGCAGCGCGGCCACCCGGGTGCGTTCTTCCGCGAGCTGCCGCCGGATCGTAATCCAGTCGGCCGTGCCGTACTCCCCACCCCACACGGCCAGCGCGAGCAACCCGACCCCGCCCGCGATCCCGGCAATGCGGGTTCGGGTCACAAGCCGTACAGGTGACGGCCAGGGTAGTGCGCCACGTCGCCGAGCTCCTCGGCGATGCGGAGCAGCTGGTTGTACTTCGCGATCCGCTCGCTGCGCGACGCGCTGCCGGTCTTGATCTGCCCGACCCCGGTCGCCACCGCAAGATCCGCGATGAACGTGTCCTCGGTCTCACCCGAGCGGTGCGAGATCACCGAGCCGTAGCCGTTGCCCCGCGCCAGCTCGATGCATTGCAGCGTCTCCGTGAGTGTGCCGATCTGATTGACCTTGATGAGGATGGCGTTCGCGACGCTCTCTTCGATCCCCCGCGCGAGCCGCTCGACGTTGGTGCAAAAAAGATCGTCTCCTACAAGCTGCACCCGCTCCTGCAGGGCCGCTGTGAGCTTTGCCCATCCGGTCCAGTCGTCCTCGGCCAGGCCGTCCTCGATGGACACGATCGGATAGCGGTCGATCCATCCTTTATACAGCGCAATCATCTCTTCCGCGCTCTTCTGGCCGCCTTTGCTCTTCTTGAATGTGTAGACCTCGTCACCGTAGAGCTCGGACGCCGCCACGTCGAGCGCGATCGCGATGTCCTTCCCCGCCTCGAAGCCCGCTGCCTCGATCGCCGCCATGATCGCCTCGAGCGCCGCTTCGTCGTTCGGCAGGTCCGGGGCAAACCCTCCCTCGTCCCCGACCGCCGTCGAGAGGCCCCGCTTGGAGAGGACTTTCTTCAACGCGTGGAACGTCTCCACCCCCATGCGCAGTCCTTCGCCGAACGTCTCCGCGCCGATCGGCACCACCATGAATTCCTGGCAGTCTACGGTATTCGCCGCGTGGGCCCCGCCGTTCAGAATGTTCATCATCGGGACGGGCAAGACGTGAGCGACCGGACCGCCGAGATAGCGATAGAGCGCCAGACCGGCATCCTGGGCCGCCGCGCGCGCGACCGCGAGTGAGACGGAGAGAATCGCATTCGCGCCCAGGTGGCTCTTGTTAGGTGTGCCGTCGAGGTCGAGCATCGCGTAGTCCACCGCGATCTGATCCTCGGCGGACAGGCCCTCGAGCCGCGGGCCGATCACTTCGTTCACGTTTTTGACCGCTTCCAGCACACCTTTGCCGCCGTAGCGCTTGCTGTCGCCGTCGCGCAGCTCGACCGCCTCGTGCTCTCCGGTGGATGCGCCGCTCGGAACGGCGGCCGTGCCGCTCGCCCCGCTCGCGAGCGTGACGTCGGTCTCGACGGTGGGATTGCCCCGGCTGTCGAGAATCTCTCGCGCGTGTACCGAGATGACGGTGCTCATTGTGGAACGAACCCTACCGCGCCTTCGACTGAAGGGCAACCATCGCCGCTCGCACTTCATCCCGGAGCCGCTCGCGATCCTCCGGCCGCAGTCCGGTCGTCATGATCGGACGGCCGGCGAGCAGGCGAATCGGACGGGGACGAAGGCGCCAGGCGCCCTTCGGCAGGATCTCGAACGTGTGATGAACGTAAACGGGGACGATGGGAACCTGGGCAGCAATCGCGAGGCCGAACGGGGCGTTCTTGAACGGCAGCAGCTCGCCGGTGCGGCTGCGGGTCCCCTCGGGGAACACGACGATGGAGGAGGTCCCGCGCTGAATCGTTCGCGCCGCCTCATCGTAGGCCTCGAACGCGCTCTTCCGCGCTGTTCGATCGATTGGAATGTGGCCCGCGGCGAGCATCGCGGGGCCGAGCAGCGGAATCTTGAACAGCTCCCGCTTGGCTACAAACCGGACCGATCCCGGCAGAATCGCGAAGAGCGCCCAGATGTCGAACATCGACGAGTGATTCGAGGCGTAGATCACCGGCTGGTCGCGCGGGATGTGCTCGAGGCCCTCGGCGATGACCGGGGTCCCGGCGGCCCGGAGAATATTCCGTGACCAGCCGGTGCCCGCCCAGTCATACACGCCGCCCCGCCGGTTGCGCACGCGCAACAGTCCGGCGACGGCGGCACCGCCTGCATGAACGATTCCTGACGCTATGAGAACTACATAGTACCAAAGGGTGCGGAGACTCACGCGAAGTGATCGTATCCTGGAGGCAGGGGAACCGGGGTGCTGTGATCGAGGAGTCGCACGCCCCCGCGGCGTCCGCCCGCGCCCCGCAGACACGTGCCGATCCGGCTCAACTGAAGACCGGTCTCCGAGCGGAAAGCGGATACGTTGGTGTCACCGAACGTCGGCGGCATGGTGCATAGTAACTCGAACTCTTCTCCGCTGGCGACCGCGGCCATCGCGTCCACGTCCTCCCAGCAGGGGATGCGCTCGAGACTGATCTCGATGCCCACTTCGGACGCCGCGGCGAGATGCTGGGCGTCGGCGCCGAGGCCATCCGAGATATCGATCATCGCGGTGGCGCCATGATCGGCCAGCCACCTGCCGGCCTGGATGCGCGGCTCCGGGCACGCGTAGCGGTTGCGCAACGCGGTGGACATGCTCTTGCCGGCGCGGAAATGCTCGAGTGCCACCGCGGCACCTCCCAAGTACCCGGTCACCCAAAGTCCATCGCCTTCGCGCGCACCCGCGCGGCGCACCGGCCGCACGGCGTCACCGATCACACACACATCGACGATGTATTGCGCGGAGCGGGTCAAATCCCCGCCCAGCACTTTCGCTTCGAGGTTGTGCACCATCGTGGCAACGCCCGCCATGATCTCGGCCGCAGGGTCGCCTTCCTTCTTCCCGTCCGGTGGGATGCCCAGAGAGACGAGCACACCCAGCGGCCGTGCGCCTTCCGCCGCGAGATCGGACAATGCCGAGCCTGCGGCGCGAAAACCGATTTCCTTGAAGTCGAGCCAATCGGTGCGGAAATGGACGTTCTCGAGCGAGTTGTCGATGCTGATCGCGAGCGTCGTCGAACCCAAGGGAATCACCGCGCAGTCATCACCGAGCTCCGACCCGTCGCCGGTGATCTTAGCGATCCGCTCGATGATGCCGCGGATGCGATCGAACTCTTTGCCGGGACCGAGATTCATGGGACGTTCATTTTTACAACACCTCTGGAGCCTCAAGTTCCACTAGAACTGGAGGTCTGGCGGGCCGCACGTCCTTCCAGGCCCGCCACACATCCGGAAGAGCCGCCAGGACATCGGCTGGGCGCAGGCTGCGGGCCGTCCATTGCCGGGCGCCTTGCTCGGCGGCTCTCCCCAGGGCGTGCGCGCCGAGCGCCGCGGCTTCCGCCGGCGCCGTTCCCCGAGCGAGGAATGCGCCGATGAACCCGGCGAGCAGATCACCGCTGCCGCCTGTGGCCAGGCCGGGATTGCCGCTCGCGACGACGTGCTCGGGGCCGCGCAGATCGGCGATGACGGTCGGCACACCCTTCAGCAAAACGGTGCACTTGAGTTTCGTCGCCGCGCGCGCCGCAGCCGACCAGCGATCGTTCGCCGCTTCGTCGGCCAATGCGTCGCCGGCGAGCGCGCGGAATTCGCCGAGGTGGGGTGTCAAGACCAGGTGTCGGGTGCCTGGTGTCAGGTTGGCATCCGAAAGCAGATGGAGTGCGTCAGCATCTACGACCGTCGGAACGAGCCTCGCGCGGCTCACGGCCCAGACCCGGCCCCAGCACGAGGGCGTCCGCCCACTCGAGCGCTTCGACAGCGGCCGACTCGAGCTGGTCCAAGAGCGACGATTCGACGGTGAGCAGATCCGGAAGACTGGCCTGGGCGGCGGCGATCGTCTCGCGGGCGGCCACGAGCTTCACCAATCCGGCCCCGGCGGCAAGGGCGGCCCGGGCGGCATGGAGCGCGGCGCCGCTCATCCCATCTGCGCCGCCGATGACACAGACGCGACCGCGATCGCCCTTATGCATCTGCGGCGCCAGCCGTGGTAGCCGTTCGGCAGCCCACCGGTCGGTGATGAGTAGAGGCCACGCGCCGTCGGGAGGCGGGAAGCCGATGTCGACGACGACGACTTTCCCACACCACTCGCGCGCCAGCAGATGCCCGCGTCGAGGACCGCCGAACGTCACCGTGAGCTGCGCGCGCACCGGGCCGTGGGCTTCACCGCTCGTGAGATCGAGGCCCGTGGGCCCGTCGACCGCGAGAATTGGGGCCCCGTACTCCACGAGGCGCTGCGCCAACGCAAGGACGTCGCCTTTTGCGGGACCGGCAGCGCCCGTGCCGAGCAACGCATCCACCGCGACGGCGGCCTTGGGCCACGCTTCCTCGCGGCCCAATTCGCGTACGCCGTCGAGGCGCGCCAGCGCGCGATTGTCGATGGCATCGTCGGTCTTGGGATCGACCGCCGAAACCCAAACCGGAATGCCGACAGCATGGAGCGCGCGCGCGATAACCCACCCGTCGCCGCCGTTGTTGCCCCCCCCCGCCGCGACGAGCACACCGCCAGTGGAAGCTTCGGACATCTCGGCCACGAGCACCTGGACGATGGCCCGGCCTGCCGCCTCCATCAGCACGCGACTCGGCACCCGGTACTGGGTGCGCGCCGCGGCATCCCACGCTGCCGCCTCGCTCGCCGAGAGCACCGGAATCGGATTCACGGAATCACCACCCCCGCGTATCCCACCACCCGCGCGTTGTCGCCGGACACCCAACCAGAGTGGCGGTAGTCTACCACCTCCGCTCGCTCTGCGCCCAGCGCGCGCGCGGCGGCGATGACGGTGGCCGCCGGCCCGCGCCCACACATCGAGATCCGATCGCGCCGGCAGCGCGCGAGCAGCTCGGCACCGTCCAGCGCGCGTATCGCGTCGAGCGCCTGGGCATCCTTCTGCTCCGTGAGACCCGCCGGCTCATAGTGATTCATGTCGCTCGACGCGAGCAGCAGGACGGGCTCGCCGGCCGCCTGGATCAGCCGGGCCAGCATCTCTCCCAGCAGGCGCGCGGCGTCCCAGGCATCCCACGCGAGCACGAGCGGAACGATGCGCACATCGGCACGCAACAGCTGGAGAAACGGCAGCTCGACCTCGACGGCGTGCTCGGCCCGATGCGCGTCGTGGTCCACCGCCACGACCCCGCGGGAAACCTCGAGGAGTGCCTCCGCCATTTCCGCATCAATCGGCACGTCGCCCAATGGAGTTCGAAATGCGCCGGCCTCCCAGAGGGACACGCCACCCTCCGCGGCGGAGATGCCAGTGTGGTTGGGAGCCAGAATGATGACGAGGGCAGGAACGGTTACGTCGGCAAACACGCGCGCCGCCGTTGGACCGGAGTAGATGTAGCCGGCGTGGGGCGCGACAACTCCGAGGGCCGGACGCCCGGACGGCCGGACGGCCTTGCGCGCATCTGCCAAGAGTGTAGCAACGGTCGCCCGCAGTTCGACGGGATCGGAAGGATAGAATCGCCCGCTGACGGCGGGCGGGCGGACGCTCACCCCGAAGAGGACACTCCGGGCCAACGATAGCCGGCCCCAGCCTTGAAGACCTCGGCGAATTCGTAGACCCGCTCAAAGTCCTCGAGGCGATCAGTGGGTTGGCTCGCCAGCAGCCCCACATCGATCAGCATGAAGACGATCTGCCCGAAGTCGTCGGTGGTACGGATGCCCCAATGCGTCAGCACCGCCGACGCCAGCATCCCGAACTGCTCCAGCGCGAAGTCGCGGCAGGCCCACGCGAGCTCGACGCCGCTCAAGTGGCGGCGCGCGGGGAGGCGGGTCTGGGCAAATTCGAGTGCGGCGAGCACGAAGACGTAGGCGCGCTCGTTGAACTTGCCGTCGCGACGGCGGATCTCCGCGAGCGCAGCGTCGAGGGTAGCGACGTCGCTCATCGCCGGGCCTGCCCGGGAGGCACTGGCGGAGCCGGAGGCCCCGGCGGAGGCGTCGTCACCACACGAATACCACCGGAGCGGCGTTCAGTCCGGTCATCGGGGGCGTCCAGCAGCGCCAATGCGAGCACATCGTCGATCGTTTCCACAAGCTTTATATCAAGCAACTTCCGTACCTCTTCAGGCAAGTCAATAAGGTCGTTCTTGTTGCGCTCGGGGACCAGCACCGACGTGACGCCGGCCCGTGCCGCAGCCGTCAGCTTTTCCTTCAAACCGCCAATGGGGAGCACCCGGCCCCGCAGCGTCAGCTCGCCCGTCATGGCGACATCGTGGCGCGACGGCCGCCGCGTCAGCAACGACGCCAGCGCCGCGGCGATCGTGATGCCGGCCGACGGACCATCCTTGGGAACACCGCCGGCCGGGACGTGCAGATGGACATCCGACCCGGTGAAGGCGTCGAGCGGAATGCCGAGCGTGTTCGCGCGGGCGCGCAGCAGACTCCAGGCCGCCTGTGCCGACTCCTTCATCACGTCGCCGAGCTGGCCGGTCAGGGTGATCTGCCCTTTGCCGGGCATCCGGATCGCCTCGATGAACAGGATGTCGCCGCCGGTCGGCGTCCACGCGAGTCCGGTCGCCACCCCGACCTCCGGGGCGCGGCCCGCGACCTCGCTCTGCACCTTCGGCTGGCCGGCGTACTTCTCGAGGTTTTTCGACGATACCTTCACCATCTTCGCCCCGCCCTCCACAACCTCCAGAGCGGCCTTCCTGAGCACGCCCTGGATCTCGCGCTCGAGCTGCCGGACACCGGCTTCGCGCGTGTATTCGCCGATCAGGCGTTCGAGGGCGCCGTCGGCGATGTGGGCGCGCTCTTCCTCCTTGCCCTTGCCCAGTCCCGTCTCTTTCATCTGGCGCGGCATGAGGTAGCGCTTGGCGATCTGTAGCTTCTCCGACGGCGTGTAGCCGACGAGCGTCAACTGCTCCATGCGGTCGAGCAACGGATCGGGGATCGGCATCGTGCTGTTGGCCGTCGCGATGAACATCACACCCGACAGGTCGAACGGCACCTCGAGGTAGTGATCGACGAAGGTCGAGTTCTGCGCCGGGTCGAGCACCTCGAGCAGCGCCGCGGTGGGATCGCCGCGGACGTCGGAGCCCATCTTGTCCACCTCGTCCAGCATGAGCACCGGGGTCCGCGTCTCGCACCGCTGCAGCGCGTGGATGATGCGGCCCGGGATCGCTCCGACATAGGTGCGGCGATGGCCGCGCACTTCCGCCTCGTCGCGCACGCCGCCGAGCGAGACGCGCGTGAACTTGCGCCCCAGCGCTTCGGCGATGCTCTGGCCGAGCGACGTCTTGCCGACGCCGGGCGGTCCGACGAAGCAGAGGATCGAGCCCTTCGCGTCGGGGTTCAACGTTCGCACGGCGAGGTACTCGAGAATCCGCTCCTTGATCGTCTTCAGGTCATAGTGATCGCGGTCGAGGATTTCGCGCGCCGCCTTCAAGTCCAGCCGGTCCTGCGTCACCCGGCTCCACGGCAGCGCGGCGAACACGTCGAGATACGTGCGGGCCACCTGGTATTCGGCGGACTGCGGCGACATCTGCCGCAGGCGCTTGAGCTCGCGGTCGGAAACCTTCTTCGCTTCAGCAGAGAGCTGCGCCTCTTCGAGGCGCTTCGCCAGCTCTTCGAGCTCATCGTCGCCTTCACCTTCTCCCAGCTCCTGCCGAATCACCTGCAGCTGTTCGCGCAGCACATACTCGCGCTGATTCTGATCGAGCCGCGTCTTCACTTTTTCCTGGATCTGCGTTCCCACCTCCAGGACCTGCAGCTCCTGCACCAGGAACTCGGCCAACCGCTCGAGGCGGCGCGTCACGTCGTCGATCGCGAGCAGCTCGGCCTTGGCCGGCAAGGCGAGGTCGAGGTTGGCGGCGATGAAGTCGGCGAGTTTCCCCGCTTCGGTGATGCCGGCGAGCACCTCGTGCAGCTCGGCGCCGAGGTAGGGCGCGATGTCGATCACGCGCGAGAATTGCGCGATGACGGTGCGCTTGAGCGCTTCGGTGCGCGAGTCCTCGAGCAGGTTTTCCTGCAGCGGCTCGGGTTCCGCCATCAGCCACTTCTCGCCCTGCGCGATGTCCTTGAGCCGTGCGCGCTCCAATCCCTGCACCATGACGCGCACCGAGCCGTCGCCGAGCTTGAGCATCCGCACGATGGTGCCGAGCGTCCCGACGTCGTAGAGCTGGTGCGGGAGCGTGTTCATCACCGCGCCCTCGGGCGGTTCCATACCGCCCATCGATTTCACGACGCCGAGCAGCAGGCGCTTTTCACCCTGGATGATCTCGTCGATCAACTGGACGGCTTTGGGATCTGTGAGGGCCAACGGCAAGACGACGTGGGGATAGACGACGAGCTGGCCCAGGGGAAGGACCGGCAGGCGTTCCATTAGGTCACTCGCACCGACTGCGCGCCGGACGAGCGCGGCGGTTGCTTGGCGAGCCGGATCTCGAGGAAGCCGTGCTCGTAGGTGGCGCGAATCGACGCGGGATCGACGACGACAGGAAGCCGGAAGCGGCGCTCGAACGGCCCGATCTGCACTTCCATCGAGTGGTAGTGCCGCCGGCCCTGCTGCCGCGCCATGCGCTCGCCCGAGATTCTCAGAATGCCGTCGTCCAGCTCGACCTTGAAGTCATCGGCCTGCATCCCGGCGATGTCCATGTGGACGATCAACTCTTGGTCGGTTTCGTAGACATCGGTGCGCGGCTTCCACTTGGGAGACGCGACAAAGCCGACGGGTCGGCCGTGGGCGACTTCATTGAAGTAGACGTCGAGCTCGTCGGCGAGGTGAACCGTGAGAGAACCCGACCCGCGGGAAGGACGATTGGGTTGACCGCTATCGGCCATGCGCGATTAAGATAACGCTCCTGAGGGCTGCGCGCGGGGCCCCAAATCACCGATTTCAGCCCTATTTCAGGTATTTGGTCCCGACCAGCACCACGCCGCAGCCGGTCGCCACCTGCTGGTACTGGATCGGGGCGCTGGAGGCGCGGGGATACGACGCCCACGAGGTCCTTGGGCTTGGAGGTCTGCAGCTGGTCCCAATCCGCCTGCACATTCACCCACTGCGTCCCCGGCGTGACGCCGGGAATGATGAAGGTGCCGTTATCGTCGATCCTCGTGCTGATGCCTTCGGGCACGAAGGCTATCGTGCACCGTACCGTCCAAGGACCGCTGGCCCGCGGCGATCCGATTCCGCCAGTGGATGCTCACGGCCGATACTCTTGCCGCCGTTGCTCGACAGTGCGCGCGAACTCCTGGCGACGCTTGTTGAACAGCGCCGCGAGCTCGGCGGTGAAGCCGTACATCGCCCACGGCGCGCGCTGCTGCGCGAAGGCGAGCAGCTCGTGCACTTTCTTCTCCTTGCCGGGGATCGTGGCTGTACCGCCGGTGCAGTGGACAATCGCCTCGTACGTCTTACCGGTGGGGATGAAGTTCACGCTGTGCTTGGTGACTTTCTTGTAGCCCCACAGGAGGTCCTGAAAGCGCAGCACGTTGAACGTGAAGAAGGTCGAGCGCACGAGATATTTGCTCCCAAAGCGCCACCCGGCCTTGCCCTGGAGCAACGGATTCTCGAACTCCTGCTCCGCCCCGACCGCCACGCCCATCGGATCACCCCATTGCGCGATGCGCTTGGCCAGGGGATGCCGCTCCGGATCACGCCACGCGCGCCAGGCCGGCAGTGCCTGCCAGGCGAACAGCACGAGAAACAGGACGCCGATACCGATAACCACGTAGCCCGGCTGGCGGAACGACTCGCTTTCCAGATAGAACGGATAGAAGCTGCTGCGGAGCGAGTGCATCTCCTTGCTGTCGAACAGCTGGTGCTCGAGATCATCCGGCCACGGGGCGAGCTTCCCTTCGGCAGTCGCGGATTCGTCGCCCGCGGTGCGCACCACGAGAAAGTGCTTGCCGATCGCGAGCGCGTTATACGCGCCCGACTCCTCACGGCTCGTCTCGATGCCGCTCCGGGTGTGAATCGTGTACTGGCGGATCCCCGTGTCGATGACTCTGTCGCCGGCGATGCGGGCGTAATAGCGGGGCGTGAGCGTGACATCGCGGATCGAATCGAGATCCGCTTGCGCGAGCGGGTAGGGACCGCGCAGGAAGTTGGCGATGTAGCGGTGATCGCTCGTGGCGAGCAGCACGCCCCCGACGAGCACGAGACTCCATACGATGACGCGGCGGAGCGAAGTGGCACGAATGCGATCGACGATCCAGCCATCCATCGGAATCCCCCTGGCGCGGAGTGGCCATACTATGGCGAATGACTTTTCTACAGGCTAGCATAGCGTTATGCGATCCTTACCATACTTCTCCGTGATGGCGCTCACGGTTTTGGCAGGGGCCTGCGAAAAGCCAGCCCCGAAGGCCGCCGCCGGCGCCCCCGACTTCCATAACCCCGCCGATCCCGGATTCGCGCAGCAGGCGCCCGACAGTTTCCGCGCCCGCTTCAGCACGACCACGGGCGACTTCGTCATCCTGGTGCACCGCGCCTGGGCGCCGCGCGGCGCCGACCGCTTCTACAACCTCGTCCGCTCCGGTTTTTACGACGGCGTGCGCTTCTTTCGCGTGATTCCCGGATTCATGGCCCAGTTCGGGATCCACGGCGATACCGGGGTGACGGCGGCGTGGCGCTCGCGCGTCTTTCCCGACGATCCGGTGCGGCGCACCAACGGACGCGGCATGGTGACGTACGCGACCGCGGGGCCGGGCACGCGCACGACCCAGATCTTCATCAATTACGGCGACAACAACCGGCTCGACGCGAGCGGCTTCGCGCCGTTCGGGCAGGTCGTCGAGGGGATGGACGTCGTGGACAAGCTGTTCGGCGGGTACGGCGAGGGCGCGCCCCAGGGGCGCGGGCCGGAGCAATATCGGCTGAACGTCGAGGGCGAGAAGTATCTCGCCCGTCAATTCCCCAAGCTCGACAAGATCACCAAGGCTACGGTCGAGTAAGCTGCCGTAGCCGTCCCTGTGCCTCGCCGTTCGTCGAGTCGCGGCGCACCGCTTCGCGGAACGCGGCGATCGCCGCGGCGGTGTCGCCTTTCATCAGATGGATGTTCGCGCGGAAGGTCGCGAGATTCGACGACATCGGGAATTGCTCTTCGTTGAGTCGCAGGATCGCGAACGCCTCGTCGAACTTCCCCGCGCGCGCAAGACGGGACGCCGCGATGTCCAGCGTCGGCTCGCCGAAGTCGTAGGCCGCTCGGCCGTAGTAGCGCTCGCGCAGCGCCCGATAGGCGCGCGCCGCCGAGTCCGCCCCCGCGGTTTGCGCGGTCTCCTGAATCAGCTGCTCGAGCGACATGGGCCGGCTGACGCCGCGGTGGCAGGTGTTGCACGTCACTTCCACGTGGCTCGCCAGCTGCGCGTGCTCGGGCAGCGTGTCGACCCGGCGGTTGATCTCTTCGACCATGCGCATCATCTGCCGCGCCGTCAGCTTGGTGCGCTTCTCATCCTTGGCGAAATCGAATTGGGCGAGTGGCTGTCCCTCCTGCCCGACGTGACAGAAGTGGCAGCGCACGCCGAGCGCGCCGGCGAAGTTGCGCATCATGCCGACGACCTGCATGACGGGCGTGCTTTTCGGAATGACTTTGACGTTGATGAGCGAGTCGGGGGGGAAGTGGCCAGGGGCTTGGGCGCGAGCCGGCGACGCGAGACACAGCGGCAGGATCGCAAGCAATGTGATCTTCATGCCTGTAGAGTTACCGCCGCTAGGCTTGGCCGCCAGGGCATTAGGCAGCCTCTACCGCTTCCTGACAGAGTCGAGCCCGCGTCCCGCCCGCACGAGTCGAACCGCTTCCGCGATCCCCGCTTCCATCAGCGGATCCTGTCCACCGGCGTATGGACCGACCCATGGCGCCGTGACATCGGGGTGTATCGGATGTCCTTCGATCAGGGGCGTGTACGGATTCGGCACTTTGTCGCCCAGGGGAAACATCAGTACCACATTGCGGCCGAGGTCCGCGAACCCCGCCGGGATATACGCACCCGCGGTTGGCTCCCCGACCAGCCGGCCGAGCCCCTGCGCGCGCAGTTCATAAGCCAGCTGCTCTTTGGCGCTCCGGGTTTGCCGGTCGATCAGCGCCACGATCGGCCCTCTGAACCGTTGCTTCTTGCCTGGAGCGAGCAGTCGCAGGATATCCCGCGCTGCGGATCCACTCCCGCCACGTCCCCGCAGATCGAGGACCAGCGCCTGGCTCGGCGCGAGCGGCCCCTGCAACGCCTGTCGGAATCCCGCGACCAAGTCCTTCCAATGGATGTACCACCAGCGGATGTAGCCAACCCGAATGCTGTCGCGGGTTACGACCCGGACGCTGGCCCGTGTCGCATCGAGGGCAGAATAAGAACCGGGAGCGACGCGGACTGTCGCAGTGTCACCACCGGGCACGCGCACGACCTGCAGCGCGAGCGCGGGACCGGGCACCGAACGCAGACCGTACGTGGGTGGGTCACGCTCGTCGGGAAGATAGATGTCGTCCTCGCGCCAATCCCGATGCGGGCTGCGTGCGGGAGGCACGCTATCGATGGCGGCGATCTCGTCCCCGTCCCGAATTCCGGCGGCATACGCCGGGCCACCAGTCAGGACCATCGCGGCGAAATAACGGCCGTTCGACTCGATGAGCTGCATGCCGAACATCAGGTGCTTCTCGCCCGCGAGATCGTACCACAAGGCGTCGCGCTCCGGTCCGGACAATAGGGCGAGATGCGAGGCGGGAAAGCGCCCAAGGAACTGACGAATAACCTCGCGCTCGATCGAGTCGTCGCTTGCAGCGAGCGCGGCGGGCCGGAACTCGGCGGCTAAGGCGTTGAGACTGTCTCGCACGAACAGCGTGTCGTAATAACCGCGCCGCAGGACCGCGACTACGCTATCGAACATTCTGCCGGGAGGCGGCGGCTGCCACGGGACAACCGGGGCGGTACGTAGCGGCAGGCAGGCTGCCACCAGTACCACGAGGACCAACCCTCTCAAAGGCCCTTGCTCTTGAGCCACGTCAGCGACGCGTTCGCCACTTCCTTCCACCCGCTGTCCACGGTGAGCGAATGGCCACGGTCGGGGAACACCTTGTACTCGGTCACGCTGGGCGACTTGCGATACAGTTTGTACGCAGACCGCGACACGACCTCCGGCACCGTATGGTCCTTGCCGCCTCCGGTGATCAGCAGCGGCCCGCGCGCGGCTTTCGTGTTCACCTTTGCGGGCGTGTTCGGCAAGACGTTTGCGAGCGCGGCCTGAAACAAAGGCTTGCCCGGTGCGGGAATGTGGTACTTCGCATGCAGCGCGTTCGATTCCTGCTCGGAAACGGCGTTCCCGAAGCCGTAGAAGAACTGCTTCGGCGTCTGCGGAATGGCCTTCTTATAATTGAACGGATTTCCCAACACGGGAAACGCGCTCTTCAGCTGCGCCAGCGGCAACGGCAGCACGCCGCGAATCTGCGCGGGGTCGAGCGCGACCGCTCCCGCCGCGAGCCCCATGCCCAGCAACTTCTGCGCGACGAGACCGCCGAAGGAATGGCCGATCACGATCGGTTTGGTGGGCAGCTTGCGAATGATGGCGGCGTAGTGCTCCACGACGTCGTCGATCCCGACATTGGCAATGCGCTCGGGGTGCGCATTCGATTCCGCGACGGTGGGTGAATCGCCGGGCCAGCCCGGTGCGATCGGATCGTAACCGGCGGCGCGGAACAGGTCGATCCAGGGCTTCCAGGAGTCGGCGTGGAGCCACAGGCCATGGATGAAAACGACCGGGGTGGGCATGAGAACCTCAAAGAAGACGGTAAGGGACGGTAAGAGACGGTAAAGGACGGTAAAGGTCAACAGCCCTTACCGTCCCTTACCGTCCTTTACCGTTTTTACCGTCGTCTCTATCTCGCTACAGAGCTACTCGCCGATCCGATAATAATCTCGCCCGTCGTGAGCCCCGTCAGCGCGTCCTGTAACACTACGTGAATCATGTTCACCGTCATGCCCCAGGACGTCACGCCATTCCCCGTCGAGATCTGCTCGTTGAGAATCGCGTAGCCTACACCTGGGAGATCGACCTGGGTATTGGGTGCGACGTCCTCCGTCACCGGGACGCCATTCACGACGAGGTTCGTAAAGCCCGAGCCGGTTGCGTCGCTCCCGCCGGTGAGTTGTCCGAAGTAGCTCGTGGCAACCGCGGTGACGATATCGGCGGTAATGACACCCGCCGCCGTGCTCACGTTCTCGACTTCCGACGTGCTCTGTGCACCCGTCTTCTTGTTATCCACCGCGCCCGTGGTCACGGCATTGAGCTGCTGTGCATCCACGGAGCCGGGGACGCCGAACGCGTCGGCCTGCCCGGTCGCCATGCCGCCCGAGTTGGGCAGCGTGGCCACCGGTGACTGCGTTACGATGCCGGCGACGTTCACGTAGGTCCCGAACGCCGTGCCGGTCACACTTTGCGCCTGCACCGCTCCCGCGAGGAGGGTGAGCGCCATCAGGATTCTGAGAGTCATGGTCGTTCTCCTCAGAGAGCTTAGTTATTGCCGGTCAGGCGGTGCTGCTGGATGTTGCCGCCCGACAGAATGCCGTGCCGTGTGTACACGTCGCCGATGGTGATCTTGATGTGGTCGTTGCCGACACCCGGCTCGGCGACATCGCACGCGTGATTGACTTCAAAGATCACGTCCTCGAACGTGCCGTTGTTGCGTGTGTTGAGCCGGCCCGATCCGCCGAAGCGGCCGCACCGGGAATCGCCGACGGTCTCGTCGGTCGTGGTCGTGAAGTACGTGACGCGGCCGTGGAACGCGAAGCCGCCCCCGAATTCGTCCGGGTTGTGCTCGTTCCACTCGATGTTGCCGCTGCCGTCGGTCGGCGGGCACGAACTGCTAGGGCGGGCCTGGAAACCGAACGTCGCGAAGTCATGCGACTCCGGCGTGCTCTTCGCGTAGCCCAGATGATCGCGCTGGTCGACGCGACCGCCGCCGGTGAGCCGGAAGTTGGCGCATTGACTCCCTCCCTTGTCGTGCCCGGGCAGGATGCCCGCGGTGATGGTACCTCGCGGACTCGCGGCGTCATGGCACGCCACGGCAAGCCACACCGCCGCGATCGCCGCCAGCGCCAGTGAGAGATGTCTCGCGTGGTTCATGAGAACTCCTCCTTTTGGTGTACCGCTGTTCGACCGCACTCCCCGTAACCGTCAGCCGAAAATGCAAAGCCGATGCCAGAGCACTCGCGTGCTCGGACACCGGCCTTTGTTGAAGCCGCGCTTCGGGCGCGCGCGCAACGACGTGCGACGCGAGCCACACTGCGGGAATTAGTTCTGCTGTGTCTTCGTCATGATCGCGGCCAGCTCCGCGGGTGAGAGCGCGTCCGACAGTCCCGGCCCCACCGCGGTGTGCGCGTCGGCGGGAACCGTGATGTCCGCCTCGCCGACGTTGTTCCCGTAATCGCTCTCGGCAAACATGTGACAGAACCCATCCGCGTCGCGCGGCCGGGCGTCATCGCCGGCGCCGCAGATAAACGCCGGGTTCACGGTGACGCGCAGGATGTACTCGCCCGGCGAGACGGGCGCGGCAGGCTCGTCGAGCACGAAGAACTGCCCGTCTAGGACCCGATTGTAGGAATCCGCCCAACCGGCGCTGATGCCCTGAAAGCCGGGGGACGACCGGGTGCCGCAACTGTCGTAGGTGCGCTTGCCACCGGGAGGGCCGCCAGCTGCGGGTGTGACGTCCACCATGCAGAAGCCGCGCTTCGCCGCCTGCACGACGGCGCCGGTCGCGACCGAGATCAGCTCGTAGGTCGCGTAGTGCCGGAAGTGGTAATGGTCATGGCACAAGGCGTATTCGAACATGCCGTCGTTGGCGGCGACGTGTGCGAGCGGATCGCCAACGAACACATCGGCCGTGCCGATGTTCGGCGTCGTCGCCGTGAAGCGCAGCACGCGGTGCGTGCCGGGACTGACACCGCCTTCAACGACGCTGCACTGGCTCATGTCTTCGTCACGAATGAGCCAGGAGTGGTCGAGCTTCTTGGCGTCCACGGTGAGATCCGGCAGTCCATCGAGATCGGGGACGTTGCCGGTCGAAGCAAACGCGGGGCTGGCACTGGCCGTCGTCCGTTCAACGCTGTTGCAGGCACTCGCCAGCAGCGCCGCAGCGACGACCAGCAAAACGTACGAACGCATCGCGACTCCTCTGGGGGGATACCAGAGGGGTCTGCAAGCTCCATGCGCCGATTGTTGAGGCGGAACACGACGCTCAGGCGTGGCGGCGCCGCAACGTTTTTTAGTGCGCCGCCGCGTGATGCTGGTCGCGTTGGAACGCGAGAAACTGGTGAATCGCGCGGACCGCAGCCGAGTCGCGGCTGGTGATCCGCACTTCCCCACCCCGCGGGCGATCGATCGGCGCGTAGCTGATGGCCGCGCGCCGGTCGCGCATCACCGCGGTGCCGGGCACGGCCTGCGCGTGCACCTGGAACGGCTTGGTGAAATCGCCCGCACGGAACGACGCAGCAATCTCGCGCAGGTGCACGCGAATTGTGGCGATGGCGGCACTGTCGGCGAGATCGTCGCGCTCCAGGACGACGCGGCCGCCGTCGGGCAAATCCTCGAACACGTGCGCCGAGGTGTACTGGTCGACGCCCATGACGTGGGCGCCGCGAGTCTGCATCGCGGCGAAGTCTCCGTCAGAGCGCTTGCAGGCCGGGGCTAGGATCGCCGCGACGAGGCAGATGCTTCCGCGCGATATCCGAGTGTGATCCATACACCCCACAGCGAGACATTGAGCAGCAGGCCGAGGACCGGCCTAACGAATGCGAGCGCGGTGGCCGCCCCATAGACCAGGATACCGAAGTAATAGGCGCGACGCACCTTGGTCACGGCCTCCGCAGTCACTTCCGGGCGCAGCAAGCCGCCGCGCACCATGGTCGCGAACAACACGTTCCAGAGGAGAGCGTTCGCGACGAACGTCGCGCAATAGAAGGCGACCGCCACTTTCGCGTCGGGGGTCGCGAGGTTCTGCGCCAGCACGGCGGTGGGAAACGGAACGAACGTCACCGTCAGGAGCAGGAAGCCATTGGCGAACAGGAACGGGTAATTCACGCCCTTCGCCATGCGCAGCAGCTCGTGGTGATTCACCCACATGATGAGGATGACGACGAAGCTCATCAGAAACGCGATGTACGAGGGCCAGAGCGCGACCAGGCCGGCCCACAGGTCGTGGTCGCCGTGCGGGACGCGGATCTCGAGGATCAGCAGCGTGATCGCGATGGCAAAGACGCCGTCGCTGAACGCTTCGACGCGGGAGGGACTCTCCGTCATGCGTACAAAGATGCTTTTTCTGGGTAGATTCTGCACAAACCACAACAGGCCTGGGTTCATGCATCGTGCAACGCCGACGCTCCCCTTCGCTCTCATCGCCGCCGGACTGACCGCCTGCAGCAACTCCAGCGGGCCCGCGGTCGGCTTCGAATGTCTCGGTCAGGCCCTCCCGACGACGGCGCCAACCATAATTACGGTGACGGGACAGGTGAAGAAAAACGTGCTCTCGCCGAACGCCCTCGGCGGCGCTTACGTCTTCGCGTTTCGGACCGGCGACACAACGACACTGGCAGCAGACACCAGCAACACGCCGGGGTTCTACAGCCTGACGATCACCACGGGCGGAACGCCGGTCAACGGATACGTGCGGGTCACCGACAGCGCGCACATTTCTACGTATGCGTATCCCGCGGTTCCCCTCGCCGCCGACGCGACCGAGAACGTGCTCATGATCACGAGCTCGGAGTTTTCATTTCTGGCCGGAGCGGCAGGCATCACGCCTGTGGCGGGCGATGGATTCATCGGCCTGGTCGTGACGAATTGCGCCGGCACGCCAGTGGCGGGTGCCACCGTGTCGAGTACGCCGGCCGGCACCGTGCGTTACAACGCGGGCGGCGTGCCGAGCTCGACGGCGACATCCACCGCGGACGACGGCGTCGCCTACATTGCGAATGTCGCGGCGGGGGACGTGACGGTGAAGGCGAGCGCGAGCGGCCACACCCTCCGCCAACACGTCGTCAACGCGCATGCGGACGCGATCACGCTGACCCAAATTCAGCCGTAATCACCAGCTCAGGGCACCCGTCCACGACGGGGCCCCGCGCGAAGTCGCCGTACATCTCACGCACGCGAAAGCCGGCCCGCGCGAGCAGGTTGCGCAGCTCGGCGACCAGGTACCAGCGCATCTCGAACGCTTGCACGTACCGCGTGCCATCGACGTAGTAGACCAGCTCCGCTTCGCTCACCTGATCCAGCCAGCGCACCCGCGCGACGCGATATGCGCGGCGGAAGGTGCGTCCGTCGGGAAGACGCTGCTCGGGCGTATCCTCACGTTCCACACCGTCCGCGCCCACCAGCATGTCGAATCGCGGATTGAAGACGTCGAAGATGAGGCGCCCCTGTGGCGCGAGATGGCGCGCCACGGTCGCGAGAAAGCGCAGCTGATCGTCGATCGTCGTGAGATGTTGCACGACGCGGAAGGGCGCGATGATCAGTGCGTACGTCGCACCGAGGTCGAAGGTGCGCATGTCGTTCAGCACCAGTCGGACGCGCCCCTGCACCGCGCCCGGCTCGGCCGTGAGGTTCGCGCGACAACGCTCGAGCATCTGGCGGGAGCCGTCCAATCCGGTGATCGAGCCGCCGGCACGCGCGATCGGCAACAGAATCCGGCCGGTGCCGCACCCCACTTCGAGCACCGGGCCGCGGGCGGCTTTCGCTTCCTCTACATAGAAGGCGACGTCCTGGCGCGCCGCGTACAACGGCACGCTGTCGTAGAGCAGACCGAAGTCGGGGATCGCGTCGTAGGAAGAGGCTGCCACTAAGTCTTGATCTTAACCGTCAACACCCGCCCATCGCGAGAGACGTCGCCCTTCGTCGCGTGCAGCGAGACGAGCGGTGACTCGATCCGCACATCGCCCTGCGCGCCGACCGTCACGGTCACGGTCGAGTCGGCGCCCACGACGGCGCGCAGGCTCTGCCCATTGCGATCCTGCACGACCGGCGTATTGAACGTGGCCTGGAACGCGTCGCCGGCACAGGCGTGCAGCCAGCGCGTGTGCAGGAGCACGCCGGGCGCGACCTGCAGGAGATTCTGCGGATCGATCCCGCACAGGCCGAGGTAGCGGCCCTCGACCGTGACGACCAGCAAGACGCCGGGCGCGGCGAGCACGCTGTCCACCTGTGCCCGGCGGAATGCACGCAGCCCGGCGACGCCGGAATCGGCAGAACGTCGCAGGGTGGCGATCACGAACGTCGATTCGGCCTGCCGCCGCAAGCCGAGCTCTTGCGAGCGATACCCCGTCGCGTCGGCCAATGCGTCCTGCACGGTGAGGTTCTGATTCATCAGGCGGGTCTTCCAGGACGGTCCCTCGAGCGCGTCGAGCAGCAGGCCGAGCGCGGGACCGGTCGCGTAGTAGCGCAGCCGGATCGAGAGCGTCACATCCTCGGTGAGCTTGTGGAGACCGATGAGCTTGCTCGTCTGCAATCGCCCCGCACCGGCGCGATCGGGGAAATCGCGTTGTCGCGCCGCGAGCATCAGCACTCGGACCAGCGTGTATTCCGCGAGCCCTTCATTCAATTCGGCGAGCTGCTCGAAGTCGTCGAGCTCGGCACCAAGCGTCCGTTGGCGCGATTCCCGCACCGCGAGAAATTGCCGGGCGAGGGCGCGCTTGCGGACTTTGGTCTCCGCCTGCTCTGCCGCGGCGAGAATCCGCCCCTCGAGCGCCATCCCGGCTTCATTCTGCGGATCGAAGACGGGATAACTCGTGACCAGAAAGGAATTCTCGCCGCGGCCGAATCGGCTGTCCTCTTTTTTGGAAGCCGCCTCGAAGACGTGAAACGCCTCGTGCGTCGTCAGTCCCACGAGCGCGGCGACGCCCAGCGAGTCGTTCACCACCACCTGCGCCGTGGGACGACCCTCGAGCTCGGTGCCGGTGCTCGCGGCACCGCGATCCGCCGACGACAGCCAGCCACCGCCGGCAAGCCCGGTGATGGGGAGGAACCCCTGCGGCAGCTCGCCGCGCCAGCCGAGCAGCAGCGTTCCCTGGCCCCGGACCACGTAGGCCACCGGAATCGTGTCCGGGCGGAAGCCGGGCCAGATCGAATCGCTCATGTCCCGGCCCAGGCGCACGACCCACTGGTGCGCGCTGACGATCCTGCCCGTGGTCTCGGGTGGCGGTCCTTGAATCAGCGCGAGGAGAAGTGCCGCGGGTACCACTCGATGCCCCCTTCAGGTTTGAGAGCGTGATGCGTGTTTGGGAATCGGTTGCGCGAGGCGCGACCGGATGCGGCCCATGGCGCGCAGCGCCGTGATACCGGGCGCGGTGACGCGGAACATACGCTTGCGGCGGCCGCCGCGCTGCGGCGTCGCTTCGCCCCACGCCGAGCGCACGTAGCCCTTGCGCTCCAAGCGGTCGAGCACGGCGTAGACCGCGCCGAGCGCGACGGCGCGCCCCGTCTCGGCCTCGAGGCGCTGCTGGACGGTCACACCGTAGGCCTCTTTCCCGAGGCTCGCGGTGGCGAGGAGCACCAGCTCCTCGAAGCCTGCCAGTCGTTTCTTCATCAAAGTAGAAGAAATCAAGCACAACTGAGCACGGCGCGTCAATGGTCACGTGCGCGATTTTCCCGAACAAAACCCATATGACCCGCGCCTTCTTCCCGCCCCGCCGTAGGGTGGCGTTGCGCCCTCTTTCCGTTTCCCGGAGGGCTGCGTGCTGTACCCGAATCAGAGAACCCTGCTCCTCGCGACGCTCATCGGCGTCGCGGCTTGCGATCGGAATGCGCCGACGGCTGCGCCCCCTACGGCGCCGGTCCCCACCCCCGAATTCGCGGTTGTGCCCGCGTCGCTGGGCACCGCGCTCCGGGATCTCGATGCGGCGCGGCTCCGCCAGTTCGAGGCCGGTCGCGTCGTCTTTGCAACGGTCTTCACGCCGGAGACGGGGCTTGGGCCGTTGTTCAACGCCCCGAGCTGCGCGTCCTGCCACGAGCAGCCGGTCGTCGGCGGCGGCGGGAACAACGACCCGGCGGAAGGTAGCGAGGACATCGAGCTTCACGCCACGGCATTCCACGGTTCGGGGGCACGCTGCGACGATCTCGCTGCCGTCGGCGGCCAGGTGATACAGAAACAGCTCACGCCCGCTTTGAGCGCGTACCTCAACCTCACGTCGGAACCGATTCCGGCGGCGGCCACCGATTCCGGCCACCGCACGACGCCCGACCTATTCGGATTCGGATTGCTCGACGCGGTGCCGGACGCGGAGATTCTGGCGCGCGCGGATCCGCTCGACCTCAACCGCGACGGCATTTCCGGTCGTCCCAACCGGACGGCGGACGGTCGCCTCGGGCGGTTCGGGCGCAAGGCGCAGGCGGCGACGCTGCGCGAATTCAATGCGGACGCGTTCGTCATGGAGATGGGGATCACCAACCCCGTGAATCAGACGGAGCAGACCGTCGGAGGACTTCCCTTCCCCGCCGGTATCGACCCGCTGCCCGAGCCCGAGATCGGCGCCGAGCAGCTCGACGCCGCCGATGCCTTCGTGCGGTTTCTCGCGCCCCCACCACGCGTGCCGCTCGACTTTGCTGCCGCGATCGGAGCGGTGACGTTCAGGAGGATCGGTTGCGCTTCATGCCACGTCCCGGCGCTCGTGACCGGTGCCAATCCGGTGCCCGCGCTGCGATTCCGGGTCGTGACGGCCTTCACCGATCTGCTGCTGCACGACATGGGGCCCGACCTGGCGGACATCTGCCTCGGTGAGGCGCAGCCGTCCGAGTTCCGGACTGAGCCGCTGATGGGATTGCGGTTCGCCACGGCGTTCTTGCACGACGGCCGCGCCACCACGATCAGCCGGGCGATCGAGCTGCACGGGGGAGAGGGTCAGCGCGCTCGCAACCGATTCATGCGCTTGACGCCGCTCCAGCGGCGGACGTTGTTGCGGTTTTTGAGGACCTTGTAGTCTCCTACGAGGCCTTCCTGACGAACGTGACCGTCGCCACCGGCTTCACGCGGCCGTTGATGACGAAGTGCCGGTTCGCCGCGCGCGTCGTCGGCTTCTTGGGATTGGTGTCTTTGTCGCGAGCGTTGTAGGTCGTGCCGTCGTCGCCGCCCGAGTCGTAGGCATACAGCGTCACCGTCCGGCGGGTGATCCAGGCGCCGTTGTCGGCGAGGGTGATGCCGGACGCGCCCGTGAACCAGTCGGGGCTCGGGGCAATCATGTTCACGACGGAGACGAGCGGATGCGCGGGATCGACGCGCACCCTCGCGACCATCGAGTCCTTCCAATTCTTGAGACCACCCGATTCGAACAGCATCAGCGCGTTGCCCTGATCGATCGCGGCGCGGATCTCCGTGTCGAGCGGCGAATGTTTCCCTTCTTCGGATAGACGCTCGAGCCCGGGCGTCGGCCGGCGGCCGATCGCGAAGATCGAGTACTTCGCATTGTGCGACGCGCCGATCATCCCGGAGAAATGCGCGCCCGACGGATACTCGAACGGGTGCGACGTCTTGGTCCACGTGCTCTTGATGATCACGGTGTACTCGGCGGGGCCCGTCGGCACGGCCGGAGGAGCGGCCGGCGGTGGTGGCGCGCTCTTGGACCCCTTCCCACACGCGGCGACGGCGGCGAGCACGAGGACGGTAATAGCACGCATGAGAGTCTCCGTTACGGGGACGGGCTTCCCGCTGGGACGAGGTGAATATCGCATTCGGAGCACGATTCTCCTTGAACGAATGTCGCACCACAACGCGGGCACCACATCCCCGATCCATTTTGAGACGCCAGGGACGCACCCAGCTCGTTCAGGTTGAGTCCTTCGAGCAAGCGCCCATCGACTTCTCGTCCGTTGCGGGCATCGTAGACAATGGGGCGAACCCAGCGCAGAAACGCGTCCCCGGGAAGCAAGGCACGAGTGACGAGCGACGGCGGCACGTCCCGCAGCGTCTCCTCGAGCAGAACGTCGGCGGCGCGCGGCGCGGCGAACGGGGACATGTACGGCAAGGCCCAGCGCAGCGCCGCGCGCCACGGTTTGCCGAGGCCGTGCGCGCTGAATGCCAAGGCAGCGAAGATCGTGAGACAGAGCAGCAACACCGCGCCGAGGGCAGCGAAGAATCCGAGCGCGCCGAACCGCTGCAGTGCGAACGGCACTCCCAGCACCAGCGCGAGCAGCTCGACGATGCCGAGCACGCGCAGGTCGAACAGCGCAGTGTAGACGTCGCGTCCCTCGAGCTGCGCGCGCACCGCGTCCGCATCGGTGCGCCGGTACTTCTGCCGCGGCGCGAGCACGATCGCGCTCGTCAGCGGCGACCACCATGCGAGGAGACGCACCCGCTCTCCCGCCTCCGGCGGCTCGACGGTCCATGGCCCGAAGAGCACGCGGTGCAAGACGACGGACCCGCGCGGCACGCGCCGCACGCCTTCGATCAGCGTGAGCAGCGCGAGAAAAACAATCGTCACTGCGGCTGGATCTCGCTCCGTTTCCCCGTGATCCGCGACCACAGCCGCTTCAGCGCGCCGACCAGCGCCGCGAAGCCGATGACAATCAGCTTCCAGAACTTGACGAGCAGGCCCGACTTCACGAGCGCGACGCCGGCGCCGCCCGCGACCAGCGCGGTGAGGCCGTACGCCGCGACTTTGTCCCCGCTCCGCCATTCGGCGTACTTGTGCCCGGAGGTGTAGGTGTAGCCGCCGATCATCGTGTTGAACGTGGGCACGAGCGCGGCGAGCTGCACCGGCGTTGTGACGAGGTCCGCGTGCATGACGCCGCCGCGGCCGAGCAGCCGCACGGAGTGGTTGACGGTGCGGCCGCCCGCGTTGTCGCGCGCGGTGATCGCCCAGGTCAGGTTGTTCGTCGCGCGATCGTAGAACGGCTTCGTGGCCCAGCCTTCCACCGTGAGCGTGCCCCAGCCGCGGCGCTTCCGCTCGCGATTTCCCGCCTCCGTGCCACGGCGCACCGATTCGAGGATCGCGTCGGCGTCAAGACTCGCGCCCTCGTCGTCGCGCACGTAGCCGCTCTCGTCATAGGAAAAGAGCACGAACCAGGTGTCGGTGGTCCCGTTCGCCGGACACAACAAGACCCCACGCTCGTTGCCGGACGCATTGTTTTGCGTCGCTTCCAGAAATGCCTTGACGCCATCCATGCCGGTGAAGAGACAGCTGGCCGGGACGGTGATCGTCGCCTCGGAACCGAGCACGCCCTTCGTCGGTCCCTTGGCCCAGGGGATCTTGTCCAGCTGCGCCGCGGCGGCCGCGGGCAGAAGCCCGAGGCAAACGGCGAGACGGCAAATCATCGAGCGCGCAGACATGCAACCTCCAGCGAATTAGAGTGCGCGAAGTGGACGGGGGGGCGCGTTTCAGCGGTACACAACATTGTAAACGCGTTGAAAAATGCAACTAGGGTCCTCAAGATGTCGTCGCGACTGGTCTTACAGCCTCGGCGAGTGTCCATCCGTCCGGTAGATGGCCCGGACCGGGAATCCATCGATCAGCGCCGGCTCAAAGTGTTGGGGCAGCATTCGCCGCTGGAGTTCTTCGTCGAGCGAAGCTACTCCAGACGACTGAGCCACTCGGACGTTGACGACGTCCCCCGTTTCCGCGACGAGTATTTCGAGCACGAAAGAGCTGGGAGGTCCCCGGACCGCTGGCACACGCGCCCTTTGCTCCTGTATAGGGCCGACTGCGATCCGGATTGGAGGGTTCGATCCTGGCCTCAGAGAGGGAGGACAGTACATCGCTCGCTCGAGCGTGAGTGCCGGCGACGCTCCCCCAACGACATGCACCCGCACCGCCCAGACATCGGACGGCTTCTTAGGCCACATGGAGCGTGCGAGGACGAGTGCAGCCTTCGCGTCGGTGCTATCGAGCGCGCGGACCTTGGGAAGCGAGTCTGTCTTGTCGAAGAGCAGGCTGAAACCCATCTCGTCACGGAGCACGTTGAACTGCTGGAGCTCGAGAATCGCATCAGCGGAATCGAGGAGCACACTGACAGGCGGCAGCTGTGTCGGTTTCTTGGTCTCGCTGCAACCCTTGCGTTGCCCGAGGAGTGAAGACGGGATCGCAAGGGCTGCGAGGAGCGCGAGTGTTCGAACCATCCTCAACTCTTGGGAAGTTCGTTGATCATGAAGCGCCAGATCCGCCAGCCGCCGGGCTCCCGGCGCCAGACGGTCATATAGCGGCCGGTGCCGTGGATCGGTGCGCCGGTCTTCGGGACTTGAGTCTCTTCGTACGTCCCGACGTCCACCGCCTGATCCCCGGTGACAAAGAAATCGGCGCGCTTCAAGATGAGCGAGGGACTGCGGTACTTCGCCATCTCGTCGATGACCAGCGCATGGACAGCAGCGCTATCGAGGTCCGGAGTACCCGGGAACAGAAACTTGACGTCGCCGGAGAGCCGCCCGAGCGCCAGCGTCGAATCGCCCTGGAGCCACGCCTGACGGTACTGTTCGAGGGCGGCATCCACCGCCGCACGGTCGGCGGCAGCATCGGCCACCGGTGGGCGCCGGCATGCGGGGACGACGAGGGCGAGAGCGATCACGAGGCAGGCTTGTCCGAGGGATCTCATCGAGGCTTTGCACTCGTCGGCGAAGGCTGTAGAATCCGATAGCATGGCACGCTTCATCCCCTGGATATTATGCGCCGCCGTCGCCGCGGCTATCCCGCCCTTCCCCGCCCCCGCCGCAGCCCAGGCGTTTGCCCCTCCCGTCGGCGACAGCGGACGCCGTGGCTACACGGAGGCCGACGTTCATTTCATGTCGGGCATGATCTACCATCACGGGCAGGCCGTGTTGATCGCGCGTTGGGCGGCGTCGCACAACGCGGGTCCGTCGGTGCAGACGCTGTGCGACAGAATCGTGGCCAGCCAAAAAGACGAAATCGCGCTGCTCTCGCGCTGGCTCGCCACGCGGCACGAAGCGGTGCCGCACCCCGATCCCGAGCACATGATGATGCCGGACATGGATGCGACACACATGATGCCGGGGATGCTGACTGCCGAGCAGCTGGCGCAGCTGGATCGGGCGCGTGGGCCGGACTTCGATCAGTTGTTCCTGCGCCTGATGATTCAGCATCACCAGGGCGCCATCACGATGGTGAATCAGCTGTTCGCCTCGGGAGCCGGTGAAGAGGAGCCGGTCTACAAGATGGCGAGCAACGTATACGCCGATCAGACGACCGAAATCGAGCGGATGCAGCGGATGCTCGCCGCCGACATCTTCGCACCAACCACACCCAAATAGGATTGGCAATGAAATCGCTTCAGGCATTGGTTCAGGTTGTCGCCGTCGTGTCCCTCACCGCTTGCGCCTCGGGCGGCGGAGCGAACAATTCCACTGTCGCGCCCACCCCGGACCCGCGCGTGGGTCTGAAGCCCGGGCGCTACGACGCCGGCCAGGCACAGTGGAACATGCGGCTCATTTCGAACAACCCGTCGCCGTCCCCGTTCGATAGCTCGACCAATTCCGATCTCGCGTTCTATAAGAACTACGTGATCCAGGGCAACTACGACGGCTACCAGGTCTGGGACATCTCGAACCCCGGGCATCCGACGCTCAAGAAGGCGTATTACTGCCCCGCCTCACAGAGCGACGTCTCGGTGTATCGCAACCTCCTGTTCGTGTCGGGGGAAGGCACGGGCGGCCGCCTGGACTGCACCGCCGCGGGCGTGCACGACTCGGTGTCGCACGACCGGCTGCGCGGCATTCGCCTCTTCGACATCACCGACATCGCCAATCCGAAGTACATCGGGAACGTGCAGACGTGCCGCGGCTCGCACACGCACACCGTCGTGATCGATCCCAACGACTCGAGCGACGTCTACGTCTACGTCTCCGGCTCGGCGCCGGTCCGGTCGCCGACGGAGCTGCCGGGCTGCGTGCGGCAGTCCCCCGACTCGAATCCGAACAGCTCGCTGTTCCGGATCGAAGTCATCAAGGTGCCGCTCGCCGCGCCGCAGACCGCCGCCATCGTTAGCTCACCGCGCATCTTCGACTCGCTCGCGCCGCCCCCGCAGCACGGCGAGATGCAGCAGGATATCGACGAAGGCAAGCGCGTGGTGGACTCGGCGCGGGCACACGGTGGGTACGTCGCCCGGCTGTTCGGCCAGGAGCGGGTCGTCAGCAACCGGTTCGTGACGCCGATGCTCGACAGCATCGTCAAGGCACGGGCGGGCACGGGCGCGGCGACGGCGGCCGACAGCCAGGCGCTCCGCGACAACCTGCAGGGTATCCTCGACCGGATGTTCCAGGTGAACCAGCGGCGGCGCACCGGCCCGAACCAGTGCCACGACATCACCGTCTATCCCTCGATCGGACTGGCAGGCGGGGCCTGCGGCGGCTACGGGCTGCTGCTCGACATCCGCGACCCCGCACACCCGCGGCGCATCGGCGCGGTGTCCGACTCGAACTTCTCGTACTGGCACTCCGCGACGTTCAACAACGACGGCACCCAAATCTTGTTCACGGACGAGTGGGGCGGCGGCGGGCAGCCGAAGTGCCGGGACTACGACAACCCGCACTGGGGCGCGGACGCGCTGTTCACGCTCGAGAACGGCCAGATGCAGTTCCAGAGCTATTACAAGATGCTCGCGCCGCAAACGGCGAACGAGAACTGCGTCGCGCACAATGGGTCCCTGATTCCGATTCCCGGGCGCGACATCATGGTGCAGTCGTGGTATCAGGGCGGGATCTCGATCTTCGACTGGACCGATGCGGCGCATCCCAGGGAGATCGCGTTCTTCGATCGCGGCCCGATCGACGGAACCCAGATGGGCAACGCGGGGACGTGGTCCGCGTACTGGTACAACGGCCACATCTACAGCTCCGAGATCGGGCGCGGCC
>WNGO01000052.1_pt1 | contig 73259 bp, 69 predicted proteins | sample 5400511 | NCBI WGS metagenome assembly WNGO01 (sample SAMN13153380, study PRJNA577476) | soil metagenome | isolation source: 20 cm soil or saprolite under Garry oak tree replicate 2 | place: USA:California | collected 2016-06-15 | reverse complement strand
CCCCGCGGCGATCGCGGCCTCGAAGAACGCCGCCGCCGCCGCCAGGTCCGCCGTCACGAGGCGCGGCACCCGCTGCGCGCCGGGGACGGCCGCGGCGAGCGTGGCGAAGCGCCGGGCGTATGGCTCGTCCAGCAGCACCCCGCCCTCGGCGTAGAGCAGATCGAAGAAGAACGGCGCGAGCGGCAACTCGGCGCGCATGCGCGCGACCTCGAGCTTCCGGCCGAACCGGCGCATGGTCACTTGAAACGGCAGCGGCCTGCCATCCGGCCGGAGAGCGATCGCCTCGCCGTCGAGGATGGCGTCCGCGAGTGGCAGGCGCCGCGCCGCTTCGACGACCTCGGGCACGGCGCGAGTCACGTCGTTCAGCTGACGCGAGTAGACCCGCACCTCGTCGCCCTGCTTGTGGACTTGAATGCGTGCGCCGTCGAGCTTGTGCTCGAACGCCGCCTCACCGAGCCGCGCGAGTGCGTCGCCCACGTCGTCCGCGGCCTGAGCGAGCATCGGCTGGATCGGATGAAACAGCTCGACCTTGAAGCCCGCGAGGCCGGCCGCGCCCTGCGTGATCGCCGCGCGCGCCACCCGGCCCAGGTCGGACGCGAGCATCGTGGCCCGACGCACGACTTCGGCCTCGAGTCCCGCCGCCTGCGCCACGGCCTCGGTCACGAGCCCCTCGAGCGCGCCCTGACGCAGCTCGCCGATGGTCAGGCGGACCAGAAAATCCCGCTCCTCGGGAGTGGCGCGATCGAACAATTCGCGCAGCAGCCGCTCCTTCGCCTCCCCAGAGCCCTTGCCCGTAGTGGCCGCGAGCCGGTCCAAGGTGGCGTCCACATCGGAGAGGGAGAGGGTACCCCGGGGCGCCGCCCCGGGGTCAGCCACGCTGGACGACGCCGCAGCCTGCAGGGTCGCGTAGCCGACGCCGATGCGACCCTGCCGCGGAGCCCCTGAGAGAAACCCGATCACGGTCTCGATTTCGTCGGGGCTGGCGCGGTTGAGGAGGCCGGCGACCAGATCGATCTTCGCGAGCCGGCCGCTCGTGCCGGCCACGCGCCGCGAGGTTTCGACGAGGTCGTGGAGGAGCACCGTGGAATCTTAACGCTGGCCGTCGTGGCTGAGAGCGGCGTGGAGAGGTCTGTCTCACGGGCCGGGCCGGTAAAACGTAGCCGTGTGTGACGGACCTCACGTCGTCGATCTCGCCATCCACGCATCCTATTGTCTCGCGAACCCACACCCGAGGTCACGATGAGCGTGCGTTGCGGCAGAATGCTGACTCTCGTCCTCGCGCTGCTCGCCGCCGGCTGCGGCGGCGCCACCCGCGTCCTCGTCCCACCGCGCGTCGATCTGCGCCCGTACGGCAAGCTCGGGCTGGTGACGTTCACCGTCGAGAACGCCAAGGGCTCGCTCCACGAGTACGCCACGGAGCAGTTCGCCGAAGCGGTACTGGCGGCGCAGCCGGGGATCGAAGTGCTCGAGCTCGGCGCGGCCGACTCGGTGATGAAACGCGTCGGTGAGAAGGACGTGGGCATGGCCAGCGTGCAAGCGATCGGCCGAGAGCAAAACGTCGGTGCCGTGTTCGCCGGGCACATGAAGGTCACCAATCCTCAGGGCAGCGGCGGGATCTCGGGACTCCTCAATCCGCATCTCGAAGCAACGGTACGGGTGGATCTCACGGTGCGGCTACTCTCCACCCAGTCGGGCGGCACCGTGTGGCGCTCGAGTGCCTGGGCCACCGAGAAGGTCGGTCAGGTCGCTCTGAATGGCGGGCAGGTGGACTTCCAGGCGCACGATCCTAAGGCCGCCTACGGCCGGATGGTGAACCGGCTGGTCGAGCTCGTCACCGAAGACATGTGGTCGACGTGGCAGAAACACTGAGCTGACCGACCGCGACGCCTGCTATCGGGCCTTGTCGCGGTGCAGTCCCAACAGCCGCTTCAGGACCACCAGCTGTCCCAGGTGATAGGAGTTGTGGTCGGCCAGCACGAGTGCCTCGCGCAGGATCGTCTGGCCCGTCCCGTGCGGGATTCGCGCGAACAGGTCGGTCTTCGAGTCGGACAGGAGCCGCTCCATCGCCTTGAGGTCGCGCCCCACCTGAGCGACGCTCTTGTCCCAGGCTGCGGCATCGGGCGGCGCGTCCTCGCGCGGCCAATAACCCTCGGGCCATTTGGGCGACACGTGCTCGGCGCTCTTCGCGAACTCCACAATGTCCCACTGCGAGATGCGGATGTGCTCGAGCAGGCGCCACGCGGTGAACGGCTGCCCGGCGGGCTTCGTCCCGCGGAGCTCCGCTGGCCAGCCGGCGATGGCGTCCTCGAAAACAATGTGCGCGTGGCCGCCCGAGAGGTTGGCGACCAGATGGTCACGCAGCGCGCGGTGAGGATCCTTCGTCCCGGGGGCGGGCATCCACGCATCCTTTCTTAGTAGCGCGTGAGCACCGGCAGATAGGCCTTCCACGGCCCCACCGCGATCGTGTACTGCTTCGCCATCACCCGCGCGATCTGGCCGATATGCCCCAGGTCGTGCACGACCCACGACGCCAACAGCTGCGACAGCGTCACCCGGCCCAGCTCGGGGTGGCTGCCCCGGAGCGCCAGCTGCTCTCGTGTGAGGTGCCACCCCCGGAGGGTCTCGATCCCCTGCGCGCGCAGCTCGGCGAACCGGTCGAGCAGCCGCTCGAGTGACCACCCGGCGAACCGCCGGCCCTGCGCGAACCGGTCGAACGGCTCAAACGCCTGCGACTCGCCCTTCGTCAGAATGATCCTCGCGCGCGGGATCCAGTCCGTTTCTTCACCATGGACGAGGTGTCCGACCACGTCCTGGGGGCTCCACGTGTCGGGCCCCTCGTTCGCGCCAATCCATTGAGACGGCAGGCCACGGAGCATGGCCCGGAGCGTCGTTGGCGTGCGCGTGAGCACTTCGATACCGGCGTCGAGCGAGAACTCCGTCACAGCTTCATCTTGTTCATGAACGTCGCGTACCGCGGGTCGTCCCGCACGGAGTCGAAGATCGGGTCGACCTTGGTGTAGGTCAGCCAGCCGCGCCGGTCCTGGTACGCGCGCTCGAGCCAGTAAAACACCTGGTCGATGTTCCGCAAGCCCAGGTGCGCGATGCACAGCGCCACCGGCGTCACGTAGTGCTCTCGCGTGCGCGCTTCGAGCGCCGCGACGATCGCTTCCGCCTCGCTGCGGCGCCCGCTCAACGCCAGCACGTGGGCCACCCCCGCGGTCGCGTACGACAGGTCCGGGGAGAGCGTGATCGCCTCGCGGAACGCGCGTTCCGCTTCCGCATAGGCGCCCTGCTGCAGGAACACCAGACCCATCACACGGTAGGTGTCTTCCGACGTGGGGTTCATGGCGATGGCGCGCCGGAGATGGTACAACGCCTGGTCGTAGCGACGGGTGTAGTAGCACAGCCAACCCACGCCCCGGCGCACCGAGATCGACGACGGATCGAGCTCGAGCGCCGTCAGCCCTTCGGTCAGCGCCTGCTCCGGCTGTCCGGTCACCAGCAGCACGAACGAATACCAGTGATGCGCCGTGGCAAAACCGGGGTTCAGCTCGAGCGCGCGGCGGTATTCGCGCATCGCGCCCGGCCAGTCCCAATCGTACACGTGCAGCACCCAGGCCAGCGACGTGTGCGCCTCGGGTACGGTGTCGTCCAGCGCGAGCGCCTTGAGGGCGTACTCGCGCGCGAGCCGATACCCTTCGGTGACGGGGACGCTGCTGTAATCCACCTGAAGCGCGTAGGCGTCCGAGAGCCCCGAGTACGCGAGCGCGTATTTGGGGTCGTGGTCGATTGCCTGTTTGAAGTACGAGATCGCCTCGAGCACGCCCTCCTGCGTGCGCTTGTTCCAGCAGTATCGGCCCTTCAGGTAGAGCGAGTACGCCTCGAGGTTGTGCGTGTAGCGCTGCGGCGTGGGATCCGCGATGTCGGCCAGGAAGGTGGTGCGCAGCGTGGCCACGATCGTGCGCGCGATCTCGTCCTCCAACGCGAACACGTCGTCGAGCTTGCGATCGTACCGCTCCGACCAGATGTTGCGCCCGTCGTCCGCCGCCGAGAGCTGCGCGGTGATGCGCAAGCGGTCGTCCGCCTTCCGGACTGTGCCCTCGAGCACGACGGACACGCCGAGCAGGGCGCCGATGGCGCGAACATCCTGAGGCTTGCCTTTGAGGGCGAAGACCGACGTACGCGAGGCGACGCGCAGGCCTTCGACCTTGGTGAGCGCGTTGATCAGCTCGTCCGTGATGCCATCGCTCAGGTATTCGTTGTCCGGATACATGCTGGCGTTCACGAACGGCAGCACGGCGATCGACCGCGTCTTGCCGATGAGTCCCGCCGGCGCCACGACGGGCCCCGTGTCTTCGAGCGCGGCGACGAACTCCGCGACGCTCGCGAACCGGTCGGCCGGTGCCTTGGCGAGCGCGCGGGCGAGCGCGCGCTCGACCGCAGCCGGCGCGTCGGGACGGTGAGCGCGGATCGACCGTGCCTCTTCGGTCAAGTGACGCGGTTCTCGGGTTTCACGTCCCGGTGCAGGAACCCCTCGCGGTGCGCGTAGTCGAGTCCCGCGCCCACTTCGCGCGCCAGCCGCAACACGTCCTTGACCGAAAGGGGCCCCTCCCGCTCGAGCCGCTGGCGCAGCGTTTCGCCGCGCACATAGGGCATGACGTAGTACAGGGAGCCCGCCGCTTCTCCCGAGTCGAGCAGGGGCAGCACATGCGGATGGGTGAGCCGCGCGGCGATCGTGATCTCTCGCACGAACCGCTCGGCCCCGATCGCGGCGGTGAGATCGCCGCGCAGCACCTTGATGGCCACCTGGCGCGAGTGCCGCCGATCCTCGGCGACGTACACGGTGGCCATTCCCCCCCGCCCCAGCTCGCGGTCGATGTCATAACGACCGGCGAGCGCGGCGGAGAGCGACTCCCGCACGGAGGGCATAGTGGAAAGCTACAACACCACGTCGCCCCCCGGATCCGTCTCACGCAGCCGCTCGAGCCGCGCCCGCGCCTCGTTGATACGCCGCTCCCGCTCGGCTTCGTCGATGGTGGCGCTCGACCAGTCGGGCGAGCCCTGCGCGTCGAGGCGAACGCGGAGCACCACGCCCTCGCGCACCGGCACCGGCAGGATCCCCTTGCGCACGTCGAGACCGACGCCCTCATCCCCCACCAGGACAGCGATCCCGCGCTCGATCCGATCGACGGTGTAGAAGGCCTCTCGCTCAGTCATGTTCAGGGCCGCGCATCGCAGGCACAGCCTGGAGGCTGATGGCATTGGGACGCCCGGCTGATGCACGAGTTGCCACACGCCTTGCCGCTCGAGCAGACTCGGCAGCAGCTGCGCGGAGTCGCGGCCGTTGAGTCGCGCGGCACAGCCGCCGGCGCCGGGGTCGTCGCTCCCACCGCCCCGGCGCGCTCGTTCAGGACGACATAGCTCCCATTCCGGTTCGCCTGAACGATCACCGTTCCGTCCTGATCGGTGCGATAGACCCGCGCGCCCGCTTCCCGCCACTGCGCGACGACTTGGGCGGCCGGATGGCCGTAACCGTTCCCCACGCCGACGGAAATCACGGCGACGTGCGGTCGCGTGGCGGCCACCCAGGCGGCTGTCGTGCCGTTCGCACTGCCGTGGTGTGCGACCTTGACCACGGTCACGCTGGGGATCGAGTCGTGCTGCAGCCAGTATCCCAGCTCGTCCTGCTCCGAATCGCCGGTGAGCACGGCCCGGAACTGTCCGTACTCGAGCACGATCCCGACCGATCCGTTGTTCTGGTCGACCTGCCCTGACGGTGGCGGCAGAACGCGCAGCCGGGCGGAGCCCAGCGTGATCGTTCGAGGGGTCGCTTGCAGGTACTGCGCCCCGCTCGTTTGGACGGCCTGCAGGGTCAGGCGATACGTCGTCGTCGTGTGGGCGATGCCGTTGTCCATGTAGTAGCGCACCACGAGCTGCGACAGGACCGGCGCCATCCCTCCGATGTGGTCCGAGTGATTGTGGCTCGCCACCGCGAGATCGATCGTGTCGATGCCGAGCGCGCGCAGCCGGCCGACGACGTCGCCCGACGGCCCGGCGTCGATCAGGGCGGTCTTCCCGCTTTCGCGCACGAGCACCGCGTCCCCCTGCCCGACGTCCAGGAAGCGGAGCTCGAGACCTTGGGCGTTGAGAGCGGCGACGACGCCGAGCGCGCCCAGCGTGAGGAGGACTGCGCGCCGGGCAAGTGCGATGGCGTGGTGTGAGCTCACGCCGAGCGCACCCGCGCCGCGGGCCACGAGAAGGCTCACCAGCATCACCAGAGGACGATCATCGGGTCCGTAACCCATCAACCCGCCGTCGGCGACCTCCCGAGCCCGACGGCCGAGCCCCAGAGCATGACTCCCTGCACCAGGAAAAGCAGCCAGAACGGATCGCGGCCGTACAGCAGCGCTGCGATCCCGAAGATCCCATAGAACACTCCGATCGCGGACGCCACAACGAGGGCATCACGCGAGCCGCGGCGCGCCGCGAACCACGCCCAGATCGCGAGCCCGCCGAACAGCAGCATCACGCCCGAAACGAAGTACCACACGATCCAGAGAACGCCGACCATGTGGGGATCGAGCGTGACGGCGGCGAGGGCCACGCGCAGTGCGTGGCCACCACCCAGACCGTGCCCGAAGGCGCCGAGGCCGATCGTGACCGCGGCAAGCCAATAGAGCACCGAGAGGATCTTGCGCGTCATCGACCGAGTCTCATGAGCGCGCCCTCGTGCTCGAGCAGCCAGCGCTTACGCTCGAGCCCACCCCCGAAGCCCGTGAGCTCGCCGCGCGACCCCACGACGCGGTGACAGGGGACGATGATCGGGATCGGATTCTTGCCGTTGGCGGCGCCGACCGCGCGCGTTGCGCGGCCGTCTCCCAAGCGCCGGGCCAGCTCCCCGTAGCTCACCGTCGTTCCGTACGGAATCGCCCGGAGTGCATCCCACACGCGCCGCTCGAAGGCCGTGCCCGGAGGGGGAGGGTCGAGCGGCAAGTCGAACGTCGTACGCGTGCCCGCGAAATACTCGGCGAGCTGCGCGCTGGTCCGCTCCAGGATCTCCTCCGCCGTTCCCCCGCTCCGCCCCGCGGAGAGGGGGAGGCGGACAGCCGGTGAGGACCATGTCACCGAGACGGAAACCATCGGTGAGTTCGGAAAATGAACGGCCCTGAGCGCGCGATCCGATGCGGTCAGCAGGAGCTCCCCGACGGGACTCGGGAAGGCGAGGGACGTCTCAGACATAGGGCTGCCGCTACATCGCCGGGGGTTTGTCGCTGTTGAAGATGTCGTACTGTACCTTCCAGTTGCCGTCCACCTTGCGCCACGTCACGACGAACTTCCCCGGCTGCTCCACGCGCTTCCCCTTCGGTCCGTCGTACGTCAGACGATAGGGGCCGGTCTCGTACGCCAGGTCGCCGGCGCTCGAGACCCACACCTTGGCGGGGGCGAAGATAATCGCCACGTTGGGCAACCGCAGCAGCTGGGCCCAGGCCGCGCGAATCGCTGCCCGACCCCTGACGCGGGGTGCGTTCGGCGGGAGCAGCTCGCCGTCCTCCGCGTAGAATGCCGCCATCTTGACCGTGTCGCGGTCAATGGCTGTGTGCACCCACCGCCGGTCGAGTTCCCGAATGGTGCGCTCCTCCGCCGCCGGATCTACCGCCGGCCGCGCGCAACTCGCGGCCACTAGGAGGGCGACGACGAGCGACAGCGTGGTCGGACGCATGGATACCTCGTATGGGGGTCAGGTCTGGACGTGCTTGCGGCGCTTGTCCTTGTACAACGCGCGGTCGGCGCGATCGAGCAGCCCTGCGACGGAGCCGAGGGCGTTCGCCTTGTGCGACGCGAAGCCCAGGCTGATCGAGAGCTGATACGGCCGGGCGGCGCGGCGGTTGAAGTCGCGCAACACCCGCGTGACGAACCAGGACTGCATACTCGTCGCCGCCGATCCGCGCCACCAGGTCCGAACCGCGGAACGTCTGCCGCAAGACCGCCGCTGCGTCCCGCAGCGCGCGGTCGCCGACCGCGTGACCGGCGGTGTCATTCACGCGCTTCAGATCGTCCAGGTCCGCAAAGGCCACGAGCAGCTTCTCGCCGCCGCGCCGCGCCAGGCGCAGATCCCGCGTCGCCAGCGTCAGGAATCCCCGGCGGTTGTACAGACCCGTCAGGTCGTCCACCAGGACCATGTCGAGCAGCAGGGAGTGCAGCCGGTTCCGCTCGATGGCGAGTCGCAAGGCGCGCACCAGGAACTCGCCGTGCAGGTCGCTCTTGACCAGGAAATCCTGCGCCCCGGCGCGCACGGCCTCGAGCCCGTGCCGCTCGTCCTCGGCGCCCGACACAAACAGGAACGGAACGCCCGGCACCGCTGTGCGCAGCTCGGAGAACGTGGTGAAGCCGCGGCGGGCGGAGAGCGACATGGCGAGCAGCACGACGTCGACGCGAGCCTTCGCCAGGCGCGCCAGCGCGCCCGGCGGCGCGGCGGCGCTCACCCCGAACTGGCCAGGGGCGGCACCCTCGAGCAGCTCGCGCACTTTGCGTGCTTCGTCTTCCCTGTCGCTCACGACGAGCACGACGACCTTGTCGCGGCGCGCCGCCGGCACCTGGCGACGGACCTGCTCGCGCCGAACGGCCTGCCGCCGATCGCGGTGATCGCGCCGCTCCTCGTCCGACGACACGAGCTCGAGGCGACGCTCGCCGATCCGACGATCCGCGCCGCCACGGCGGGGCGGCAGGAGCCGCCGTTCGGCCTGATGGTGCCGCACGCGTGCCCCCATGGTCTGGACGAAACGTTGTATGATCGCCATGCCGCCGTCCAGCCCCCGACGCCGGCCTTGCCCCCCGGTCCGTGCCGCCGTACTCTGGGCCGGGCGTGTGGACTCACTCCCCCCTCACCTCGAGGTGACCATGGGCAAGATCAATTGGGGTCGCGTCGTGCTCGGTGGGCTGCTGGCGGGTCTGGTGCTCAACGTGCTCGACTTCCTGGTGAACGGCGTCTGGCTCGGCACCGAATGGAACGCCGCCATGCAGGCGCTCGGCAAAGGCCGGATGGACGCCGCGCTCATCAAGTGGTTCGTGATCTCCGACTTCCTGCTCGGGATCTTCATGGTGTGGCTGTACGCCGCGATCCGGCCGCGCTACGGCGCGGGGGCGCGGACGGCGGTGTACGCCGGTGTCGCGACGTGGCTCGTGATCGCCTTCCTCCACGCCATGGCGGAGGCGCCGATGGGCCTCTTCCCCCAGCGGCTGTACGTGGTCACCACCCTGGTGTCGCTTGTGTGCGTGCCGCTGGCGGCCGCCGCGGGGGCCTGGCAGTACAAGGAGATGTAACCACGCTTGGGCTGCGCTGGGCGGCGCTCCTCGCCGTCGCGTTGCCCGGCGCGGCGCAGCAGCCCGTAGTGCCCCGCCCTCCCGACTTTCGGTGGGGCGGCGATGCCGAAGGAGGCGCCCCGTTCGTGGAGGCCGACCCCGCCGACCCCTCGCAGGTCCGCGGCTTCGACGTCGAGGTGGCGGATTTGATCGGCCGCGGGCTCCGCCGGCAGGCTCGCTTCGTTCAGGTCCAGTGGTCGTCGATCGATCAGTCCGTCGAGCGCGGTGACTTCGCGATCGGTCTCTCGGGGGTGGAGGACACTCCCACCCGCCGCGCGAAGCACGCGGTCACCATCCCCTACTTCCGGTTTCGCGAGGTCCTGGCGGTGCGACCGGAAGATCGGGACCACTGGACCGACCTCGCCGCGCTGCGCGGCCGGCGCGTCGCGACGCTCGGCGCCACGCTGGCCTACGACATCCTCGTGGCCGCGCGCGACTCGCTCGGTCTGGTCCCCGTCTCCTACGACGACGACGTGCACCCCTACGCGGACCTCGTCGCGGGGCGCGTCGACGCCGTGCTCCTGGACCACATCATCGCGCTGCGCTCGCTCCGCCGGCTCGGTGGTTCTGCGTTCGTGATCGAGCCGCGCGCCGTGGCCGTGGGCCACTACGTCGGCGTGCTCGCGCGGGCCGACACGGCGCTGCGCGATTCCATCGACGTGGCGCTCCGCGCCGCGATGCGCGATGGAACCCTCGAGCGCATCTTCCGGCGGTGGCAGGTTTGGGATGACGATCAGGGGGAGCTGTTCAAACGGGTCGCGGGGCCGGATATCGCCGTGGAGGGCGTGGCAGGGACGCAGCATGCGCCCTTACAGCGCGGTTCCGTTCTGGCCTATCTCCCGTCGCTGGGTCGCGCGGCGGCCATCTCAGCGCTCCTCTCCGTGCTTTCCATGGCGGTCGCCGTAGGACTGGGACTGGTCGTCGCCTCCGGTCGAGTGTACGGCGCGGCCCCGGTCCGCGCGGCGACGACGGCCTACGTGGAGGTGATCCGGGGGACGCCGCTGCTGCTCCAGCTCTTTGTGATTTACTATGGATTGGCGGGAGTCGTCCGGCTGCCCGCGTTTCTCGCCGCCGTGCTGGGGCTCGGCCTGAACTATGCAGCATATGAGGCCGAGATCTATCGAGGCGCGTTGGAGGCGGTGGCGCGATCGCAGCTCGAGGCGGCGCGCACGCTCGGTTTCTCCGAGATGCAGATTCTGCGCCTGGTGCGCGGGCCGCAGGCGTTGCGGTTGGCACTCGCGCCGATGACCAACGACTTCGTCGCCCTTCTCAAGGACTCCTCGCTCGTGTCCGTACTCACGGTGGTCGAGCTCACGAAGCAGACGGCCATCTACGCGACAAACGTCGGAAACTGGATCGTTCCGGGTGTGCTGTGCGCGGTCGTCTACCTCGCGATGTCGCTGCCGTTGGCGCGGCTGGGACGGCGTCTCGAGCGGCGCCTGGGAAGGGGCACCGCGTGACCACGTTGCTCGAGATCCACGAGCTGCGCCTCGGCTACGAGGGCCGGGCGGTGCTGCGGGCGCTCTCTTTGGAGGTGCGGCCCGGGGAGGTCGTCGCGCTGATGGGGCTCTCGGGCGCCGGCAAGACGTCGGCGCTGCGAGCGGTGGCGGCGCTCCAACGATTCGACGCCGGCCGCATCGTGGTGGACGGGTTTGCCCTCGAACCCGGCCCTGTGGCACCCGAGTCGCGTCTCAAACCGCTGCGGCAACGCGTGGGTCTCGTGTTCCAGGGCCACGCGCTGTTCGCGCACCTCACCGCGCTCGAGAACGTCGCGTTGGCGCTCACCCACGTGCTGAACCGGAGGCACGAGGAAGCGCACGAGACCGCTCTCCGACTGCTCGACGCGCTCGCGGTAGGGTCCCGCGCCGACGCGCTGCCGAGCCAGCTGTCGGGAGGGGAGGCGCAACGCGTCGCGATCGCGCGGGCGCTCGCGCCCGACCCCGCGCTGCTGCTCATGGACGAGCCGACGGCGGCGCTCGATCCGGCGCGCCGCGGCTCCCTCGGCCGTACCTTGCGCCGCCTCGCGACGGGGAACGGTGGACAGGCGCGCGGGCTGCTGATGGCGACGCATGACGTGGAGTTCGCACGCGCGCATGTCGATCGCGTCGCGATCCTCGCCGAGGGATGCGTGGTGGAAGCGGGCCCGCCGGCCGAAGTACTCGAGCAGCCGCGGCATCCCGCGACGCGGGCCCTGCTGGCGGAGAGCGCGCCTTGAAGCGCGCGGTGGGCTCCCGTCATCGCTTGCGGTCGACCTCGCGCGGAGCATATTAGCCCTCGACTCAGATGCTATGAACCCCGAGGCGCGCCCTGTGCGGATCGCCCATGCCTCGAGGGGAGCGAATCGCGAGACCGGCTGAGTGGGGGATACGGACACTCACGCAGCCGGTTTTTCAATTCCAGGAGGCGGTTATGACGTACCACGCGACAGTGCGGCCCCTGCCGTTGTTGCTGCTCGGGGTGGTAGCGTGCGGACCCCAACCGGGCGGCAAGAAGTCCGCCGCGGCGTCCGGAGCGCCCCCGGCAGCGGCGACCATCCCGATCACCACACCGTCGGCGGAGGCGCGACAGCACTATGTGACCGGCCTCGATCTCTTCGACAGGCTACGGTTCACCGACGCGCGGAAGCATTTCGAGCTCGCGGCCGCGAAGGACTCGAACTTCGCGTTGGCTCACTATTACCTCGCGATCGACGCAGCCACGCCGCAGGCGTTCTTCCAGCATCTGAACCGCGCGGTGGCGCTCGAGAGCAAGGCGTCGGACGGCGAGCGCTTTCTTATCCAGGCGCTGCAGGCCGGTGTGGACGCGGAGCCGGCGCAGCAGGTTCGCTACCTCGAGCAGGCCGCGGCGGCCTACCCCAAAGACCCCCGGCCACATTTCCTGCTCGGGTTCGCACACAGCGGGCAGCAGGCGTACGACCAGGCGATAACCGGCTTCACACGCGCGATCGGACTCGACTCCACCTTCTCTCCGGCCTATAACGGGCTGGGCTATGCGTACAAGCTCGCCGGCCGCTATGACGACGCGGAGCGAGCCTTCAAGAGTTACATCGCCCTGATCCCGAACGAGCCCAATCCGTACGATTCGTATGCCGAGCTGCTGCTCAAGATGGGCCGGTATCGGGAGTCGATAGAGAACTACAAGCAGGCGCTCGCTCTGGATCCGCACTTCAACTCGTCACGTGTGGGTATCGCCGCGAACCTGATGTATCAAGGGAAGAACGCCGCGGCGGTGACCGAGGTGCAAAAGTTGGTGCAAGGCGCGAGAGACGACGGAGAGCGGCGCGGGGCGCTGATCAACATGGCGATCGTGGACCTGGACGGTGGCTACGCCGACCGGGCGATCCAACAGCTCCGCGCGAGCTACGCGGTGGCCAAGCGGGGCCAGGACGTGCCGGCCATGGTAAACGACGCCATTCTGATCGGCAATGTCGAGCTCGAGGCGCGCCGCCCCGATCAAGCGGCGAAGCAATATCAGGACGCACTCCGGATGACGGAGGCGTCGAACCTGCCGGCCGCGGTCAAGGCCGATGCGCGCATCGAGCACCGGGCGCAGCTCGCGCGCGTGGCACTCAAGCGCGGCAAGCTCGCCGACGCCCGGCGCGAAGCCAAGGCGTATGCCGACAGCGCGGCGCAGGGATCGCATCCCGACAAAGCGCGTCAGGGACACGAGCTCATGGGGTTGATCGCGCTCGCGGCACACGACTACACGGGAGCCCTCACGCATTTAGACCAGGCGGACCAGCACGACCCGTACGTGCTGTACGCGGTGGCCCGCGCCTACGAAGGAAAACGCAACCACGCGAAGGCGCGGGAGTGGTACGCCCGCGTGGCGAATTTCAACGAGCTGCCCACGCTGCGCCTTGCGGCAGTGCGCAACGCGGCTCGCAAGAAGGCAACGACTGCTTAGGAGACCGGACGATGAAACGGTTAACGCAATCCGCCTGCTGCCTGCTGGTGTGCGGTCTCGCCGGTTCGGTGTCCGCCCTCACCGCGCAAAACCGGGCCGACGTCGATGCTGTCAACAAAGTCATTGATCAGTACGGCCAGACCGAAGACGCCGGCGACATGGTAGCGCAGGCGAAGCTCATGGCGCCCGACCGCGTGTGGGTCGGTACGGCGCCCGCCGGGCGGCAGACCGACCAAGCGATGAACATGCGGGCCCAGCAGGCGCAGTACGACGTGCAGAAGAAACTCGTGCCCGGGCTGCAGTGGTTCACCCAGGCGCGCGACCGGCTGGTGAAGTTCTACGGCAATGGGGCGGTGGCGGTGGCGAGCTTCTACTGGTACCGAGAACCCGTGATTCCAGCGGGGACCTCACGGGAGATCGCGCAGGGGATCGAGGCCGCGGCCACTCCGGTCGCGATCACGCTGGTGCTGGAGAAGCAAGGTGGGGAATGGAAGATGGTGCACACGCACGTCTCGTATCTCATCCCGCCGCCGCGGCCGCAGTAGCGACCCATGGTCGGGCGCGTCACCGCGGGAAGTGGCGCGCCCCCCCCGCATCAATCGTAAGCCGATTCCCCCCAGCCGACGTCGAACGCCCCACCGCAGCGCGTGCAGCGCATCGCCACGGGTCCCTTCGGGAGCGATGCGCGCGCGTGACACTTCGGGCAGACCGCGTACCGCGCACCCCAGGTCGAGGGCAGGCTTCGCGCATTCACCGGACGGGGAACTATCCCCCAAGTGGCAGGCGGATGGGAGGCAATCTGAAGCGCCGGCCGGGGCACGTTGATGGGACGCTGATTCACGTCGAGCACTGCGTCGGAATTCGTCAGGCGCAGCACTCGATACCATGCGCCGCGTCGCAGCGGGGCGCTCGACTCGGTCCGCAGCCGGGCCCATTGGGTCGTGAACATGGGGACGCTCCTTGGTTCCCTGAAACGTCGGTGATCGCCGGTCGTTTACGAGTGACTGAGATCACACCGTTGCGGGCCTGATACCGAGCGCCTGCGCCGTGCTAAGTTATCCGGGCCGATGACCTCCATCGATCCGTTCGCCGCCGGCATCCAAGCGTTCGACCGCGGCGCCTGGGCAGAGGCGCGCACCCACTTTCAAGCCGCTGGCGAAACGCCTCAGGCTCTCGAGCAGCTCGGCCTCGTGGCGTGGTGGCTCGACGACGCCGCGCTCACCTTCGACGCGCGCGAACGCGCCTTCCGTCTCTACCGCGACCAGGACGATCCCCTGGGGGCCGCCCGCGTGGCGCTCTGGCTCGCGTGGGATTCCCTCGCCTTTCGCGGTGATACCGCCGTCGCCTCCGGGTGGCTCGAACGCGCCCGCCGCATGCTCGCGGGCCACGAGCAAACCGCCGAGTACGGCTGGCTGCTGTTGCGCGACGGCGAGTTCGCGCTATTTCGCGGCCACGACCCAGCGGCCGCCCGCGAACTCGGGGTGCGCGCCGCCGCGCTGGGCCGCGCCACGGGCGACCGCGGCCTCGAGTTCACGGGTCTCGCCCTCGAGGGACTGGCGCGCGTGAGCGCGGGCGACGTGGCCGGCGGTATGCGGTGTCTGGACGAGGCGAGCGCCGCCGCCACCGCCGGCGAGGTGAAGGAGCTGCACACGGTCGGGGTCGTGTGCTGTTGGCAGATCTTCGCGTGCGAGCGGGTGCGCGACTACGAGCGCGCGGCCCAATGGTGCGCCCGCGTCCAGGAGTTCAGCAAGCGCTGGCAGCTGCGACCCCTTTCGGCGATCTGCCGCACGCAATACGCCGGCGTGTTGATCTGGCGCGGCAGCTGGGCCGACGCGGAGGCCGAGCTCGGCGCGGCCAGCCGGGACTTCGAGCTTTCCCGCCCGCCGCTCGCGGTACAGGCGCTCGCCCGGCTCGGCGAGCTGCGCCGGCGGCAGGGTCGCGTGGAAGAGGCGGCGAAACTGTTCGAGCAGGCGGGGTCGCAGCCCGTCGCCCGCCTCGGGCAGGCGGCGTTGGCGCTCGATCGCGGGGCTCCGGACGAGGCGGCGGTCGCCGCGGAGCGCTTCCTGGCGCAGGTGGGCGACGGCGAGCCCACGACACGGGCCGGCGCCCTGGAGCTTGTAGCCCGGGCGCGGGCCGAGCGTGCCGATTGGCCCGCCGCCGAGCGCGCCCGTGACGAGCTGCGGCGGATCGCGGACGCTCTGGGCACCCCCCCGCTCGCCGCGTCCGCGGAGTCGACGGCGGGAGTCCTGCTCCGCCATCAGGGCCACCCGGCGGCGGCCGCGGCTCGGTTCGAGCAGGCGGCCACGCTCTACGAGGAGAGCGGCGCACCGTTCGAGGCGGCACGCGCGCGCCTCGATCTCGTCGACGCCCTGGTGGCGCTCGGGGGCGGGAGCGGGGGCGGGAGCGGGCAGCGCGCCGCAGCGGAGCGGGAAGCGCGGCGGGCGTTCCAGACATTCCAGGGCCTGGGGGCGGAGCGGGACGCGAACCGCGCCAAGGCCTGGCTCGCTCGTCTCAGTGCCGCGCCGAGGGCGCGCGGCAAAGGGGAGCTCACCCGGCGCCAGCTCGAGATCCTGCGGTTCATCGCCCAAGGGCTGAGTAACCCGGAAATCGCCGCCCGCCTGAGCCTGAGCGACCATACCGTCAAGCGCCACGTGGCCAACCTGCTGACCAAGCTCCGATTAACGTCGCGCGCCGCCGCCGCGGCGTACGCTGCCCAACAAGGTTTGCTCTAGACCCACCCGATCCGGGTGGCCCGAACGGGCCACGTTTCGTCGGCCTCACGCCCTGGCCCGCCCGGGCGAAGCGGCGTTCGTCCAGGCTCTCTACTCTTCACGTCCACTCATATCCATCACACGCTCTGGGAGGTCTCAATGCGTTCCCGTATTGCCGTCGTTGCGCTCGCCGTTCTTTGCTTGCCTCTCGCGCTGCGCGCCCAGGCGGCCGCGCTCGCGTGGGGTCCTGCTCCTCCGGTGTTCCCCACGGGCGCCAAGATGGCCGTGCTAGCGGGAGACCCGAGCCAACCAGGCCTGTTCACGGTGCGGCTCGAGCTACCGGACGGCTACCGTGTCGCGCCGCACTTCCACCCGACGGATGAGTTCCTCACCGTGATTTCCGGCACCTTCCTGCTCGGGATGGGTGACGAGCTCTCGGCTGCCAAGGCCACCGCGCTGCAGCCGGGCGGCTTCGGAACCGTCGGCGCCAACATGCACCACTACGCGATCGCGCGCGGCAAGACCGTCGTGCAAGTGTATGCGATGGGGCCGTTCGTCCTGACTTACGTCAACGCCAAGGACGATCCGACCAAGACGGCGAGCGCGCGCTGACCTCACCCGAATCTGATCATTCGTCCCCCCCCTCCCCCACTCTCCGGAAGGGAGAGGGGAGCAGGGGGTGAGAACTACGGTGCGGGCTGGGCTTGTCAGTCCGGTCGGATGTTGAGCGCGATCGCCACCCCCAGGGGATTCCTGCTTCCGTAGAACAGGCTCAACTCCTCCGGCAGGAACCGCACCGCTCCCTGCGCTGCCACCGTGACGAGAAGTGAGCGATAGCGCCCGATCCCGCGCGCGTAGCCCAGCGTGAGCGCGCCGATGTCGAGCAACGGACTCACCGAGCCGACGAGTGCCAGCTCCTCAGCCGTGCGGCGCACATACTCCGCTCGCCCGAAGATCGCGTTCACGCGGTCCAGCTGCCGCGTACTCTCGACGAGGACCGAGTTCCTCAACTGCCCGTTCTCGATGTTGGCCCCCCAGACCAACGTGCTCGACCAGTCGCGGCGTCCATGAATCACGGATAAGCCGACCCGGTCGAACGCTTCGTGCGCATGAGCGCCGCTTTGCGGCGCGAAGTGCCCGAACCATCCCGCGACGCTCCATTCGGGGCCCGGATTCACGGTAAGGCGTCCCGAATACGAGTCGAGCCGCAGGGGATCGAAGTCGGTACGGTTCTCGTCAGGGTGCGCACCGTTGAACGCCGACGCCTCGAGCTTCACGGCACGCGTGAACGCGCCGAGCGTGACCACCCCGAAGCTCGTGTGCGTGACGTCCTGGAGGTGATGCCCGAGCGGTGCCACGGGATCGTACTCGGCCGACGGACGGTGCATGTAGGCAACGGGGCCGAGCGCGGGTTCTCCCACAGGGCCACCGTAGATCGACAGCGCGAGGTCCGATGCGACCGCGCGGTCGTACTGCACCGCCGTCTCCGACAGGAGCTCGTGCGGGTGTTGGTGATCGGTCACTATATCGCCCTGGTACGGCTCGGCGACCTGCAGCAGCTCCGGATATCCTCTGGCGCCCACCGTCCATGGCTCCGCGCTCGCCATCGCGCGCAGACGCAGCGCGCCGCCTGCGAGCGGGTGCGCGGCGGCCAGCATGACCCAGTTCACGCTGCCGACCTGGTAGGCGCCCCGCGTGCCGTACTCGCGGATGTACTGAAGAAACAGACTGTAGTGGACCATTACCATCCAGTCGTCCAGCATCACGTGGTGCCCGGGGAGCGGACCGGAATCGGGGAGCCAGGCAGTGCCCGAGCCCATCCGGCGCATCGAGAGGTCGACCGGCCCGGCCGGTGTAGGCGCGGGCTGCGTCATGTGCTCGTGCTGTCCGCGTGCCAGGGCCGGCGCGGCGAGTGACAGGACCGCAGCGATGCGAGCCGCCCGCGATCGGCTAATGGACCAGGACCGGGAAGCCGGTGAAAGTCTTCGTGCTCGAATCGGCGAGGAACAGGAGCGTCACGGTCATCGCACCCTCTGCCCCAGCAGGGGCGGTCGCGGTCACGTTGCCGAATAACGGCATGCCGGTGACCGGACGGGAGGAGGCGAGGAAAGCGGGATCGAAGCTGAACGCCGCCTCGGCACCACCCGTGACGGGCGTGATCTGATGACCGTCGGGGGCGTACGTGCGGACCTCGATCCGCACCGTGTCACCCTTGGGGAGCGGGATGTGGAACGTCAGCTCGGCGTCGTTCTTGTCGAACAGTCGTACCGCCGCGACATCCGCCGGGCCGCCCGGGCCTGGCGGGAGCGGAGCGCGCCCCCCGGTCCCCGCGCCCGAGCACGCGCCGAACAACAGCGCGCCGAGTGTCCTAAGCCCCGCATGCGTCGATCGCATGCGGTGAATGTACACACGCAGCGTTACGTCAGGTCTTGCGCGCGAAGGTCGCAGGCTGCCCGCGCCGCGTCCCGCAGCGGTAGGTTTCCGGCACGACCGCCCATGACCCGCCTCCCGCTCGCAGCCTTCGTCGTCCTCGCGCTCCTCGCAGTGCGCACGGCGCGGGGACAAGGGTGCAGCGAGCCCCATTACCGCTGGAGCGAAAAGGTCGACTCGACGTTTGCAAGCAAGCCGCCTACGACGGTCGCTGTCTCGGATATTCTGACCTGGTCCCCGCGCGCCCTCACCGCGCAGGACCGTTGCGCCGCGCGCGCTGGACGCGAGCTCAACCTCTATTCAGTGACGGCGTTCGTGCGGCGGATCCGGCTGCACGAGCAGGACGGAGACTGGCACATCGAGATCACGGAGGAGGAGACGAGTCCCGTTCCCACGTCCTGCATCGTCGTCGAGATTCCATCCCCGGCGTACGGCAGCCTGTACGGCGCGGCCCGCGGTCACCTGGCCGCGCTGGTCGACACCTTGCAGCTCAGTCCGGCCGGCGACCTCGCGACGCCCGTCCTCGTCAGCTTCACCGGTGCGGCGTTCTTCGACGGCTATCACCAGAAGCGCACCAACGGCGGGGCCCGCGCGAGCCAGCACGGCCGCTGCAACTCGTCCGTGCGGGCGCTCTGGGAGCTGCATCCGGTGTACAAGGTCGACACGCCACCGGGGCCTTAGGGAGAAGCCATGACCGCTCGCCCGATCCGCATCGTGCCGCTGCACCGTCCCAGCGAGCTGTTCGTCCCCGGCCGCCCCGCGAAGGCACCGGCCGCCCAGCTCACGTATCGTGGGGGCCCGCTTCTCACGTCGGTGCAGGTGTTCAGCGTGTTCTGGGGCGCGGCATGGCAGGACCCGGCTCAGCAGAGCCTGGTGCAAGGCCTGAACGGCTTTCTCCAGTTCGTGGCCTCGAGCGCTTACCTAGATCAGCTCAGCGAATACAACACGCCCGAGCAGGCGATCGTGCACGGACGTTACACGGGGACGGCGACCATCACCGACCCGGCGCCCGCCTCGAGCGTGAGCGACAGCGGGATCCAGCAGATGCTCGAGCGACAGGTGGCGCGCAAATCCCTTCCCGCCGCGACGCCCAACTCGCTGTACTGCATATGGCTTCCCTCCGGCGTCACCGTCGTGTCGGGCAACGAGCGTTCCTGTCAGGTGTTCTGCGGCTATCACGACCGCTCGCCCGCCGGGCTCTACTACGCCGTCCTCCCCTACCCCGACTGCGCCGGATGCCTCGGCGGCCTCGGGCCGCTCGACGCCCTTACCTCAGTGGCCTCGCACGAGCTCGCCGAGGCGATCACCGATCCCGTGCCCGGTCAGGGGTGGTACGACGATAGCAACGGCGAGATCGGCGACGTCTGCGCCTGGCAGAACAAGAAGCTCGGCGGCTACGTCGTGCAGACGCTCTGGTCCAACCGGGCGAAGGCTTGTGTGTAGCGAACCTACCAGTTGATCCAGTACGACAGCTTCACCAGGAAGCTGTTATCGGGCCGCAGCTTGAACAGATCGTTCATGTCACTGCCGAAGTTTTGCACGCCTTCGGCGTCGGCCGACCCCTGGCGCCCCTGGCTCCACACCACGAACAGGGTAGAGCCGGGCCGGTATTCCCAGCGGAACACGACGTTCGAGTGGAACTGCTTGTAGTTGAAGCCCCCGGGGTGGTTGGTCACCGCGGTGTCCCCGTACTCCTGATAGCGGCTCGGGAAGTCCGCCGCGCGCGGCGTCCCCGAGAGCTCCCGCACGTTACTGTACGTTCCCTTGGAGATAAACGGCTGTGCATACACCTGCAGCGACGCGTTCGCGGTGAACGGGTAGGTGAAGCGCACGGTCACGCCGAGCTGCTTCTGCTCGAGGTGCGCGAACAGCGAGTGCATCACGTTCGTCGAGTCCGTGACGGGATCGCGCGGCTGCACTTCGTTCGTGCTTCGCGTGTAGTTGGGGATGAGCGCCGCGGTGACGCGCGACGCCAGCTTGAAGTCGACCTCCGGCATCAGGCTGATGCTCTGCGACCGGCCGCCGTCCCCGCGCAAGTAATTGACCCAGAAATAAGGGACGATCGCCTTGCGATCGTCGCCGTTCAGGCCTGCCCAGGGGGCGAAGTACGGGTCCTGGCGGACGGCGGGGCCACCGCGCGCGCAATCGTAGCAATACGTCCCGCCCAGATTGCCCACCGTGCCCCCTGTGTGGAACGACCAGGTGTTCCGGAACGTGACGTGCACGTTCGTGTTGAACGCGCGCTCTTCCGGCAGGCCCGCGGTCGTCCAGTACTGCCACCAGTTGAAGTTCCATTGAAACCGTTGATACAGCTTTCGCTGATGGCGGTCGAAGTATCCCGCCCATGTGCTCCAGGCCTGCTGGTCGGCGCGCTGCAGGTAACCGAGATCGTTGATCTCGAAGCCGGCGGAGCGTCGCTGGTAGCTGGTCTGCCACATGAGATGCGTGCCGCCCACCTTGCCGATCTGTAGCGCCTCGGCGTCACCCGACAGCGACGTACGGGTCGTGTCGTACGCCAGCCCCGCGTCGGGCCGCTGGTAGTAATGGACCGCGTCGGTTTGCGTCGCGGCCATGGCCTGAGGGGTGCCGGCAACCCGGCTCAAGTCGAGCGAGCCAGCGATTTCGTAACGACCCCCGGGAAACCGGTGGCGGAAATCTGCGCCGCCCACGTATGCGTTGTGGTGCAAATAGGACGATGTCCAGGAGTCGTTATTGCGGTTCACGGCGGTGAAGATGCCGCCCACACTGGTCTCGCCGCCCCTCATGTCCTGGCGCAGCCGCAGGACGCCGTAATTGGTGGTCGGCTCGATGGTGACGCCGCCCACTCCCATTTCGTGCGCCGTCACGGCGTCGAGGGCGCCGATGGTGAGCCCGCCCGGCGTACGTCCCGTGAGCTTGCCCGCGCCGATGATGGTCGTGAAGGCGGCGGAGGTCGTGTCGTTGTACGTGCCCGCCAGCTCGGGCGCGCGTCCGATGCGCCGCGTGTAGACCAGGCCCTCGCCGGTGCCGCAATCGTTCACGGCGGTGCAGTTGACGTCGAAGCGGAAGATCCCCGCCCCCTGCACGAAGAACGGTCGCTGCTCGCGGAAGAACGTCTCGAACGCCGTGAGGTTAAGCACAGCGGGGTCGGCCTCCACCTGGCCGAAGTCCGGATTGATGGTGGCGTCGAGTGTGACGTTCGACGCGACCCGATACTTCAGGTCGCCCCCGATCGTCATGTCCTGCGTGCGCCCGATCCCGGTCGCCGTGTACTCCGACACGTTCTTGGTCACGGCGTACGGGGCGGCCTCGAGCCGGCGCGGCGCCTCCAGGTCGTCCAGCCCGCTGATCTCCCCGAATTGCGATACGAATCCCGATTGCGACTGGCGCAACATCGGCCAGCTCACCCGCTGGGCGTAGCGGTACAGGTCCCGGTCGACCGTGAAGCCGAACGAGTGGCTTTTTTGCGGCCCGTAGCGCAGCTGTGACAGCGGGATCCGGAATTCGGCGGTCCAGCCCAGGGAATCGATCTGGGTAGCCACGTCCCAGACGGCATCCCAGGCGAAGTCCTCGTTGCCGTCGTTGTAGATCTGCGCGTCGAGCTTCACCCCCGATGGATTGACGCCGAACTCGTATCCGGTGCGGCGGTCGTGGTACGAGTCGAGGAACAGCCAGATCATGTCGGACGGCGTGAAGTAGTCGCGCCGGGCGAGGACGGTGATGATGCTGTCGGGGTGCGGATCGAACGCGCGGACAAAGACGTACAGCGCGCCGGCGTCGTAGGCGAGCTTCGCTTCGGTCGGCAGCCTGGGCGGCAGGCCTTCGGTGGGCCGCCATTCCCGGAATCCGGTGATCGCCGGTGCGTCCCGCCACACCGCGTCGTCGCCGCGCCCGTCGATCACAGGCGGCTGCATAGCACGCGTGGCGGCGACGCTGGTCAACGGTGGGGGCTGAGAAGGGGGCGGGTCGGTGGCCGGAGGCTTGGGCGCGGTGCCCTGAAGCGCGAGCGTGACGGCGGCGAGGAACGGCAAGCCCAGGAGCATGAGGCGCGCTGATGAAGGTTTGCCAGTTAGATGACGCGACCTACCAAAGGGTTGTTTCGGTCAGCGGCGCGTCGCCGTCCGGAGGCCGAGCGCGCCGTTCAGCCAGCGGACGAGGGGGAGCAGCCGGGCGAACTCGTCCTCGAGCAACGCGGGCAGCCGCGCGCTCGTCACCTGCTTGTCGCGTATGGCTTTGCCCGCTACGAAGGACTGGTACTTGAGCCACCGCGCCGCGGGGTGCGCCTCTGGAAAGCCGCGTGGCATCCGCTTGAGCACGGCCTCGTCATCCAGGCCGCCAAAGCGCCGCACGAACCCCGGCTGCGTCACGACCCGCTCGAACCCGGGTGGGTCCTCGGCGATGGCGTCGCGCACCTTGTTCAGGAGCGGCCGCGGCGGCATCCAGATTCCCGCGCCCGTGAAGGAGCTCCCAGGCTGCAGGTGAAAGTAGAAGCCGGCGCCGCCTCCGTCCGCGTTGTCGCCCACACGCGAATCGGCGTCCCGATGCCAGAACCAGCAGCCCGCGTTCGTCTTGTACGGCGACTTGTCCTTCGAGAATCGAATGTCCCGATAAATCCGGAACATCGACCGCTTGGGATCGCCGGTGATCTCGGGCGCGAACCGGGCCAGGCGCACGTCCATGTCCTCGATCAGCACCCGCATCGGCGTGCGGACTTCCTGCTCGTACACGGCGCGGTTGGCCTCGAACCAAGGCTTGGCGTTGGAGGGTGACGGGCGTGAAGGCCATTCGCGTCTATCTATGCGTCGACGCGCGGGGCGTCAACCGCGGCATTCTTGCTCGTCCGTCTCACCGGGGCTAGCATCGAGCCGATGACCGGCACTCGCTCCCCTCGCGTGGACATCGCCCACCGTCGACTGGCGCATCAACACCTCCTCACATCCACCCTCAGACAGCCGGCCGATGTGGTGCGCCGGCTCGGCGCCGTTCAAGCCCAGGACTATGCCGGCGCCAAGTGGGCCGTTGGCATGCGCACCCGGGGCCGCGTCGGCGATGCGGCGGTCGAGCGGGCGCTGCGCGAGGGAGCGATTCTCCGCACGCATGTGCTGCGTCCCACCTGGCACTTCGTCACGGCGGCCGACATTCGGTGGATGCTGGCCCTGACCGCGCGCCGGGTAAAGGCAGCCATGGCCTACTATGACCGGCAGCTGGAGCTCGACGACGCCGTATTCCGGCGGAGTCACGCCGCGCTCACGCGCGCGTTACGCGGCGGCCACGAGCTGACGCGCTCGGAGCTCGGGCAGGTGCTGCGCCGCGCCCGCGTCGGCGAGACAAGATCTCAGCGCCTCGGCCATCTGCTGATGCGCGCGGAGCTCGACGCCGTCGTGTGCAGCGGGGCACGGCGCGGCAAGCAGGCCACGTACGCGTTGCTCGAGGAGCGCGTCCCGCCCGCCCCCGCCCACTCCCCCGATCGCGATGAAGCCCTGCTCGAGCTGACCAGGAGATACTTTGTGACACGCGGACCGGCGACCCTGAAGGATTTCGCCTGGTGGTCCGGGTTGACGGTTGCCGACGCGAGCCGGGGCGTACAGATCGCCGGCCAGAGCCTCGAGCGCGAGGTCATCGGCGACGAGACCTACTGGTCCGACGCGCGGGCGCGATCGCAGCGCAAATCGTCGGTCATGGCTCATTTGCTGCCCAACTACGACGAGTACTTCATCGGCTTCAAGAATCGCAGCGCGATCGAGCAGCGGCTGGGCGCGACCGCGGTCATGATGCGTGATGCCCTGCCGCCTCACATCGTGGTCGTCGACGGTCAAGTCGTCGGCCGGTGGAGCCGGACACTGACGACCACGACCGTCGCGATTCGATTGCGCCTCCTGACCAGCCTCACGGGGGCCGAGCGGAAGGCGGTGGCGTCGGCCGCACGGGGGTTGGGCCGCTTTCTGGGTCTGCGGGTGGAGCTGGGAACGTGACTGAGGCGCTGACCCGCCGGTTCGGCACCGTGCACGCGACGGCCTTGAACATGATCAACATGATGGGGATCGGGCCGTTCATCACGATCCCTCTTTTGATGTCCGCGCTCGGCGGGCCTCAGGCGATGCTGGGGTGGGTCGTCGCGCTCGTGCTCGTCGTGGCGGACGGGATGATCTGGAGCGAGCTGGGCGCCGCGCTCCCGGGCTCAGGCGGCTCGTTCCGCTATCTGGTCGAGGCGTACGGACCGGCGACGTGGGGACGGCTGGTCGGCTTCCTGTTCATCTGGCAGTTCATCTTGAGCGGGCCGCTCGAGATCGCGTCCGGGTACATCGGGTTCGCGCAATACGCGGGCTACATCTGGCCGAAGCTGACGGCCCACGGGGCGCTCGCGATCGCCGCGGTCGTCGGCATCCTGAACGTGGTGTTGCTGTACCGCCGCATCGACTCCATCGCGACGATCACGCTGAGCCTCTGGGTAGGGACGCTGGTGACGGTGGCCGCCGTGATGGCCACCGGCGCGCTGCACTTCGATGCGCGCCGGGCGTTCGACTTTCCACCGGGCGCGTTCGGATTTTCGCTGGGATTCCTCTTCGGCCTGGGCGCCGCCTCACGCATCGGCGTGTACGACTACCTCGGCTATTACAATGTCTGCAACATCGGCGACGAGGTGCGCGATCCGGGCCGGGTCATCCCCCGCTCGATCCTGATCAGCACGATCGCCGTCGCCGCGATTTATCTCGCGGTCAATCTCTCGGTGATCGGGGTGGTGCCCTGGCGCGAGTTCGTCCCGGCCCAGGAGAAGCCGGCGTCTGGATTCGTCGTCTCGATCTTCATGCAGCGCATCTACGGGCCCAGGGTCGCGGCCTGGTTCACGCTCCTCATCCTATGGACGGCGTTCGCTTCGGTATTCGCGCTGCTGCTCGGCTACTCGCGCATCCCGTACGCCGCGGCGCGGGAGGGATATTTCTTCAAGCCGTTCGCCCGACTCCACCCCACGGGACAGTTCCCCCACGTCTCGCTGCTGGTGCTGGGCGTGATCGCGATCGCGTGCAGCGCATTGTCGCTGGGCGCCGTGATCGACGCCCTGCTGGTCACGCGCATCGTGGTACAGTTCATCGGCCAGATCGGCGCCGTCGTGCTGCTGCGGCGCCACCGCCCGGACCTGCCGCGGCCCTATCGCATCTGGCTTTATCCTCTGCCGCTCGCGATCGCACTGGTGGGCTGGGTGTTCCTGTTCGCCACGACGCAGCCGCCGATCCTGTTGCTCGGGTTTGTCGCGCTGGCCGGCGGCGTGGCCGGGTTCGCGCTGTGGTCGTGGCGGGGGAGAACATGGCCGTTTGGATAGACAGGACTGTCCGACCGTCCGACCGTTAGTGGACCGCGTGCTCCCGCTCGCGGAGCACACGCCTCAGGATCTTGCCCGACGGTGACTTGGGAATCGCGTCGATCAGCTCCACGGCGCGGATCTTCTTGTAGGGCGCCACCCGCTCGCCCACGTACGCCATCAGGTCCGCGGGCGACGCTTGGCCCCGCAGCACCACGAAGGCTTTCGGAACCTCGCCACACTCGTCATCGGCCAGCGGTATCACCGCCGCATCGGCTACGGCGGGATGGCTGCGCAGCACTGCCTCGAGCTCGGCGGGCGCTACCTGGAAGCCCTTGTACTTGATCAGCTCCTTCAGCCGATCGACGATCGTGAAGTAGCCGTCCTGATCTGCGTGACCGATGTCGCCCGTGTGGAGCCAGCCCTCCTGATCGAGCATGGCAGCCGTGGCTTCCGGGTTGTTCAAGTACCCCCGCATGACTTGAGGCCCGCGGATCCAGAGCTCCCCGTCCTCGCCCCGCGCCAGCTCACCACCGCCGGCCGGATCGACGATCTGGCATTCGGTGTTCGGAACCAACAGCCCCACCGTTCCGGGCTTTGTTTTCCCGGGCTCGGCCGGGTTGGCATGGGTGACCGGGCTCGCCTCCGTGAGCCCATAGCCCTGAACCATCCGACAGCCGACCCGCCCGGCGCACGCAGTCTCCAGCTCGGCGTCGAGCGGCGCTGCACCGGACATCATCGCCGTCACGCTCGAAATGTCGTACTGGTCCACCAGCGGCTGCCTCGCGAGCGCGAGCACGATCGGCGGCACGACGAACGCGCGAGTGATCCGCTGCTGTTGGATCAGCCCGAGGAACGCCTCGAGCTCGAAGCGGGGCATGGTGACGAGCGTCGCCCCCGCACACAGCCCGAGGTTCAGAACGACCTGCAACCCGTAGATGTGAAAGAGCGGCAGCACGAGGATGATCCGATCTGATTCCTCGATCGCATGTAGGACGGCGGTCTGGACCAGATTGGCCACGAGATTGCGATGCGTCAGCATTACCCCCTTGGGGAGGCCGGTCGTGCCGCTCGAATACGGCAGGGCCGCGATGTCCGTGCCCGGCTCGAAGCTGATATCCGGCGCAGGCGCCGCGGTGCCGAGCAGCGCGCCCATTGGGATCGTCCCCGGGGACCCCGGTGCGTCGCCTAACACGAACACTCGCTCGATTCCCGCGAGTCCAGCAGCGGGGACCGCGCGATCGAGAAACGGCGCGACGGTTACGAGGAAGCGTGCCCCGGCATCGAGGAGCTGAAACTGCAGGTCCTGCACCGTCGAGAGCGAGTTGACGGTGGTCACGACGCCGCCCGCGGCCAGGGTGCCGTGGAAGACGAGCGCAAACTCGGGGCAGTTCGGCGCGAACAGACCGAGGACGTCGCCTTTCTTGAACCCGTAGGCGGCGAGTCCCGCCGCGACGCGCTCCACCGCGGCGCCGAGCTGGCGGTAGGACACGGTGCGGCCGGTGGGTCCGTCGATCAACGCGGGTTTCTCACCGAGCGCGCTTGCCCTCGCCAGCACAAAGCGATGCAGCGGGACGTCCGGCACCCGCACGTCGGGATACGGACTCCGAAGAATCACGCCCACCTCGCGCCGAGGAGTGTAAGCAAGACTTACCGGCCGGTGCGCACCTCGTCAACCGTGGTGGCGGTAGAAGTGCGGCGGGCGTATGTTTTCGCCCCTCGACATCAGGAGGCCTCCCATGAAGATCGCGATCGCTTTCGTCTCCGCCGCCTTCGCGTCGCTCGCCGCGTCGGCCCTGATCGCACAAGCCCCCCCAGCCGCACCGAAGCCCGGCCCCGAGCACCAGAAGCTGGCCTATTTCGCGGGCCGCTGGAACGAGGTCGCCGACATGAAGCCCGGTCCGCTGGGTGCCGGCGGCAAGATGACCGGCACGTCGAACTGCGAGTGGTTTCCCGGCGGCTTCTATCTGGTGTGCCGCGGGGACGGCAAGGGTCCGATGGGGGACAACCATGGGCTCGGCATCCTGGGATACTCGACCGAGCGCAAGCACTACACGTATTACGGCATCGACAATGCCGGCATGGGCGGTGACATGGCGTATGGTCAGGTTGCGGGCGACACGTGGAGCTGGGAAGGCGAGTCGCTGATGGGCGGGAAGCAGGTGAAGGGGAGCTACGTGGTCACGGTGACCTCGCCCGACAGCTACACCTGGAAGTGGGAGATGTCGGTCGCCGGTGGGCCCAAGATGCTGGTGGCGGAGGGGACCGAGACGCGCGTGAAGTAGATGAGACAGGAGACCAGGTCATGACACACATCTTCGGGCGCTTGGTCGGTTGCTCGGCGGTCGGGCTCCTCCTCGCGGCTCATGCTCCGACGATCGTCGAGTACCCGCTGCCCCGGCCCCACGCGTTCCCGCACGATCCGGCGGTCGGGCGTGACGGGATCGTATGGTACACGGACCAGGCCAACAGCTTTATCGGCCGGCTCGATCCCGTCACGGGAAAGGTGACGGACTATCCGACACCCACTCGGGCTTCAGGGCCACACGGGATCGTGGTCGCACCGGATGGAGGCGTGTGGTACACGGCGAATTTCACGGGAAGACTTGGCCGCGTGGACGCCGCGACCGGCGCGATCAAGGAGTTCGTGATGCCCTCCGAAGCGCGCGACCCCCACACGCCGCTCTTTCACCAGGGGAAGGTCTGGTTCACGGCTCAAGGGGCGAACCTGTACGGAGTGCTCGACCCCGGCACAGGTCAGGTGAAGGTCTTTCCAGTACCCACCGCCCGCGCGCACCCCTACGGGTTGGTCGCCGGCCCGGACGGTGCGATCTGGATGGCGGAGTTCGGCACGAACAAGCTGGGCCGCATTAATCCGGCGGACGGGGCGCTGCGCGAGTTCGTGCTGCCCGAATCGGGCGCCCGCCCGCGTCGGCTCGCGGTCGACGCGAAAGGGATCGTCTGGTATACGGACTACGCGCGCGGCAAGCTCGGCCGGCTCGATCCGGCCACGGGCCAGGTACGCGACTTTGACAGCCCCGGCGGCGCCGGCAGCGCGCCCTACGGCATCGCGATCGGAACGGACGGGCGCGTCTGGTACGACGAGTCCGGACGCGACCAGATCGTCGCGTTCGATCCCGCGACGGAGCGCACGGAGACGGTCGCGATCCCGACCCGCGGCTCCGTGGTGCGCAACATGGCCGTGGACTCCGCGCGGGCGCGGCTCTGGCTCGCGGAGAGCGGGGTCCAGCGGCTCGGCAGGATCGACTTGAAGGCGACGCCCTAGGCGCTCCGTCGCTTCGATCCGAGCAACGAGTGCTTGACGACCCTGTCGGGGGCGTCGTGCCCGTGTCGTCGGCCTCCGGGTTGCACCTTCGTCCAATACTCCTGCGCCGCTCCCGCCCTAGGCTGAGCGTGATACGCTGGACGATAGCGGCATCGGCCGCTCGTCCACCACTCACATCAGGGGTCTCAACATGTCCGACGCAACGAAGAAGGAAGACTGGACAAAACCCGCCGCGATGGCGATCCCGAAGGAAGGCTACTTCAAGGTCGAGCAGGGGCGGTACGGCCCGACCTTCCCCAAGACGCCGGCCAACTACGGCTTCACCATCATCGCCAAGATCAAACCCGGGCGGGAAGCGGCGATCCGTGAGTACGGGAAGAAGATCGAACAGACGATCCGCGATCTGCCGGATGGCCTGGCGGTGCTCAAGCTGCATTATCTGCGCTGGGTCCTCTTCGACATCGGCAAGGACACCCACTTCATGTACCAGGGCATCTTCGATACCGACTTCGACAAGTATACGGAAGATGCGGTGGCCCTCTTCTCGAAGTACGGCATCAACACCGTGTTCGAGAACCTCGAGGGGTTCCCCGAGGACTGGAAGACGAACGCGCAGTCCTTCGTGAAATTCGTGCGCGAGCATCAGCGGCCGAGTTTTCTCGAGTACGGCGAGTACCCTTACGTCAGCGCGGAAGAAATCAAGAAGGCTCTGCGGTTGAAGGCGGCGTTCTCAGACGCTCTCGATCAGATGCAGTAGGCGGGGGCGCGCGCCGCATGCTCGAGTTCGACGACATCCAGCATATTCTCATTACCCGTGTGCCGGCACTCTCGGGGCGCTACGAGTTCCTGTCGTTCAAGAGCCCCGCCGCGGGTCGCGACTGGTTGGCTGCGATCACTGAGAAGGTACAGTCGGCCGCCCAGGTCCGAGCCGGGCCTACCCAGGACGCTCGCTGGGTCACCGTCGCATGCACCTGGAACGGGCTGCGCGCCCTCGGGCTGGACGAGAAGTCCCTCGCCAGTTTTCCCGAGGAGTTCAAGCAGGGAATGGTGGCGCGGGCCGAGATGCTGGGGGACACCGGTCCGAACGCCCCCGCGCAGTGGGCGGGAGGCCTGGCGAGTCCCGACCTGCACGCGATCGCCATTTTGTTTGCGAAGGACGCGGCGGAGCGGGGGCGGTGTCAGGCGGAGCACGAGAAGCTGCTCGCGAAGGCGAAGGGGGTCGAGGTCCTCTCCTCCCTCGACCTCGAAGCGACGCCGCCGTTCGACTACGCGCACGATCACTTCGGGTATCGCGATCGGCTGTCGCAACCGGTCATCGAAGGGTCCGGTGAGGAGCCGACCCCGGGCTCCGGCGCGCCTCTCAAACCGGGAGAATTCATCCTCGGTTATCCGGATGAGGATGGGCCGCCGGCCAACCAGCCGCAGCCCGCGGTCCTGTCCAAGAACGGCAGCTACATGGCCTATCGCCGCCTCGAGGAGCATGTGGGGAAGTTTCGCGACTTCTTGCGCGAGCACGGGAAGACGCCCGAAGAACAGGAGCTTCTGGCGGCGAAGCTCATGGGGCGGTGGCGTAGCGGCGCGCCGTTGGTCCTCGCACCGGACAAGGACGATCCGGCGTTGGGCGCCGATCCGAAGCGCAACAACGACTTCAACTACAAGGAAATGGATCCGCACGGCTACGCCGTCCCGCTGGGCTCGCACGTTCGCCGCATGAACCCGCGGGACACGGCGGCGAACATTAACCGCCGCCGGATGATCCGCCGCGGCGCCACCTACGGCCCACCGCTCCCCGAAGGCGCGCCCGACGACGGCGTGGAGCGCGGCATCGCCGCCTTCGTCATCTGCGCGAGCCTGGTCCGCCAGTTCGAATTCGCCCAGAACGTCTGGATCAACGACCGCAACTTTCACGAGCTGGGCAACGAGCGCGATCCGATCATCGGGACTCAGGATGGCACGCTCGAGTTCAAGATCCCGAAGCGCCCGGTCCGGCGGAAAATCACGGGCCTCCCGGCGTTCACCACGGTGCGCGGGGGCGCGTACTTTTTTCTCCCGGGCCTGAAGGCGCTTCGCTATCTCGCCTCGCTCGGCAAGGGAGCCGCATGAGCACGCTACCGCCGGCTCGCACCTACAATCAGAACCATATCCCCCGGAAGTACACGCCGGGGAAGCGGCGTATCAGCATCTACTGGACCTGGAGCTATCCGTGGGAGTCGCAGCGCGATCCTGCGGCGATGGAAAACCGGTTCTCCACGATTACCGAAGTGCGCAACGCGCTGTGGCCGGCGTACGAAACGCCAGAATACAGCGCGGCTCAGTTTCTCCAGGGAATTGCGGGTACGCTGGAGTTGTTTCACCGCTCCACCTTGAGCTTCCAGCAGCTCGCGGGTGAAGCCACCGGCCACCCCGTGGCCGTCTTTCAGCGCATCGATCAGGCGGGCTACAAGCTCCCCATCGACGAACGCATTCTGGCTGACACCGATACGCTGATGGTCTTCGGGCTCGACCACCTGATCTCCGAGCAGGAGGCCGCGCCGGACGAGATCGCCGCCATCCGCGAATGGCTCAAGCGCGAGGGCACGTGCTTGCTCCTGGCGCCCCATCACGACGTCGGGTTCACGCCGGACATGCAGCAGCGGCAGATCGAATACCAACACCACGGCGACCCGCTCGTGCCCCGCCAGCAGCGGTTCGGTCAGTACACCCGCTCGCTCATGCGGGCCCTCGATGTCCCGGTCATGAACAAGTACGGGCTCCGGCCCGCCGTGGTGAAGGGCACGAAGGAAATCGCGCCGCTCACGGCGTTTCGCGACCTCGATGCGCTCGCCCTGCTCAAGAACGTCACGACGTTCAACTTCCATCCCCACTTGCCGCACTACGAGCTGACCGCGAAGGCCGCGAACGCAGTGCGCGTGCTCGCGAACCAGCCCGTGGACCTCGATCGGCCGCACCCCTTCATTACCGCGGGAAACAGGGAGTTCACGACGCTGTTGTGGATGCCGCCGCAGGCTCCGCGCGCGGGCCACATCCTGCTCGTGGACTCGACCAACTTCACCACGCTGTTCGGCGGCACCGACAGTCTCGCGAACTTCTGGAGAAATCTCGCGCTGATGAAATGACCGGCGCCGCGCCAGCGGCGCGCGCCCATCCCCGTGCTGGAGAGTGCGATGGCATTGTTGAGCAAGGCCGTCCCCATCGCGATGCTGTGCTTCGTGGTCTCGAGCATGCTCGCCATGGGCCTGAACCTCACCGTCCAACAGATCGTGGCGCCCTTGCGGAACGTTCGCCTCGTGTCCCTGGCGCTGGTCGCGAACTTCGTCCTGATGCCGCTCGGGGCGGTCGGGCTCGCGCGCCTGCTTCATCTGGAGCAGGGGCACGGCGTGGGATTGCTCGTGCTCGGCGCGGCCGCTGGCGCTCCTTTCCTGCCCAAGCTCGCGGCCGTCGCCAAGGGCAACCAGGCTGTAGCGGTGGGTGTGATGGTGCTGCTGATGGTGTTGACGGTCGGCTACATGCCGGTCGTGCTGCCGATGCTGCTCGAGGGCGTGTCGGTCGACGTCACCAAGATCGCCCGGTCACTCGTGCTGCTCATGCTCCTGCCCCTGGGTGTGGGGCTCGTGGTGAAGGCGCGATACGCAGGCGTGGCCGCCACCATGAAACCAGGGCTGGACCGCGTGTCGAACATCAGTCTCATTCTCGTGATCACGCTGATCACGGTGACGAATCTCGAGAATGTGATTGCCGTGTTCGGCACGGGTGGGATCCTCGCGGGACTCCTGTTCCTCGCCTGGGGTCTCGCGGTCGGCTACTTCCTCGGCGGACCCGACCTCGATACCAGACGAGTGCTGGGGCTCGGTACCGCGCAGCGCAACATCGCGGCCGCGCTCGTCGTCGGTGGGCAGAACTTCAGCGACCCCAAGGTCGTGGTCATGATCGCCGTGGTGGCGCTCATCGGGCTGATTCTGCTCATGTCCCTGTCGCGGTTCCTCTCAACACGTCCGGTGGGGTCTACTTGATCTGCTGGGCCGCGAGGCCGAGGGCGGTGGGCCTGCTCGCCCTCACCGCGCTGCCCGCCGTCCCGGCCTTTGGGCAGGTCCGAGGAGTGTACCCGCTGGGGATGAGTGCCACGAATTCGGGGGTCATCGCCCAGTCCGGGCTCACCTACGTCAATGCGTTCCTGTTCTACAAGCGTGACCAGTCGCTCGGCCCGAACGGCGAAGTCGTCGCCACCGGCTCGAACGCCGTCATGATGGACCTCAATACGTTCGCGTGGGTCGCCAAGCAGCGGCTCCGCGCGCTCGGCGATGCCAAGGTGTCCGTGGCAGCTACGCTGCCGATCGCTACCAACTCCCTCTCGTCGGACGCCACCGGGGCGATCAGCAGCGGCGGCGGGCTCGCCGACTCCTACTTCCAGCTGCTCATCCTCGGCTGGCAATTGCAGCGCGCCGACGTCAAGGCCGCCTACGGGTTTCTCGCGCCGACCGGGAGGTTCGAGGCGGGGGCGAACGACAACGTCGGCAACGGCTATTGGACGCACTGCTTCTCCGCGGGGCAGACCTTCTATCTCGCGAAAAACAAGGCGACCGCGCTTTCCGCGTTCCAGCTGTACGAATTTCACACCACCCAGGAGGGGACGGACCTCCATCCGGGCCAGACCCTGAGCCTCGACTATTCCCTGACGCACACCCTGCCGCTCCGCGCGGATATGAGCCTGCAGCTCGGCCTGGTGGGCTACAATCAGTGGCAGACAACGGACAAGAGCGGGCCGGGCGTCACTCCTGCCCAGGCCGCCGCGCACTACCACGTCAACGCCATCGGGCTTGGGTTCAACGTCCTGTTGCCGGCCCGCAAGGTGAGCGTTGGCACCCGATACTTCGACGAATTCGGGGGTCGGTCCACGTATCAGGGGTATTCGTTCCAAATTACCGGATCAATCACCTTCTAGGGCTCGCTACTTCCGCCGTTTCGATCCGAGCAATGAGTGCTGCACGACGCTCTCCGGCGCGTCGCCCCCATGGCGCATTGTCACCACCGCTTTCCGCCGGAATCCGAGATCGAGCTCCACGACCAGATGAGTGCGGTCGCGGGCCACGCGCCAACGGGACGATCTGGGCGCCCCGCCCGTCACCACCCGTGCCGCAGTGACCGCTTCCAGAGGTGGCTCGGGCGTCGTGGCTAGCTGCGCGCACGTGGCACAATGCCCCGACTCTTGCTGCAGGTCGGCCATGCACACCTGCCGGCCGCAGTGACTGCACACCGCGCGATGCTCGATACAGGTGCCCTTGCCGCACACGGGGCAGGCTTGGAGTTCATCGCTCGCGAACACCGCCATCGGCTCGAGCGTGCACGCGACACGATGGCGCGTACATACCACGCGATGAGACCGGTCGGTGCGCCGCAGATGCTGTGAGCAATGCACGTGACCGTCGACTGCGCACTGGGATGCATGGGCCGTGCAAACCGGCTTGCCACAGCTCGCGCACTCCGTCACCTCGTCCGCGCCCACCGGTTCGTTGGCCCCACCCTCACAATGCCGCAAACACTCCGCGCACAGGCGCCGGCTGCCCTTGGGCGCCCCCGCATCACTCTGCTCTGCGTGCCGGTTGCAGATGACCCGACCACAGCTGCCGCACGGCGCCAGGCACGCCGAGCAGGCGGGGTGTCCATCCGCGCTGCAGACTGCTTCGTGGGCGGAGCAGTGCTCGAGCCGGCACGATGGGCACACCCGCACGTGCTCGTCACACACCGGCCGCGCGTCTACCCGGCACTGGGCGACGCCGTGTTCGCCGCAGAAGTCCTCGTCGCAAACCGAGCAGCGCTGCGAGCAGGCGTCGCACGCGCCGTGCTCCTGGCGGCAGATCACGAGCAGCGCCGGCGGGCGGCCGCAGTGCGGGCACGCAATCGACCAATCTCCACCCAGCGATCGCTGTGTTGTGAAGCTCGCCTTCCGCCCTCGATTGGATTCGAGCCGCCATTCACTGCGCTTGATCACCACGCTCGCTTCGATGAGCTGCAACGGATGCACGACCGCCCGCACCTGGCTGCGCCGGATCTCCTCCGTTCGGCGTCGCTCGGCGAGCGCCGTGACGGTTGCGATCGCGGCGTCGCTCGATTGCTCCGCGAGAATTGCCTTGAAGTAGCGGTCCAGCCTGCCAAGCTCGGCGGCGAGCGCCTGCTCGGCGGCGGCGCGGCGCGCGGCCACCTGCTCGGCCAGTTTCTCCTGGAGATGAATCGCCAGCAGCCGTAGCAAATCGGCGGGCTCGCGGGCCGGTATTCGCGTCGCCTTCCCCAGGGCCGACGGATCGGCGGCCTCGATCCGGCCTGTCTCCAGATCCCGGAACGCCGCCGCGACGTCGTCGGCTACCCTGGTGCCGGCCGACAAGTCGAACACGTCGCTCTCCACGACCGACTCCTCCACGCCGGCCCCGGCCCGGAGAACCACCCGCGCGACCAGACGTCCCACGAGGTGCACGGCCGTGTGCGTCTTCTGCAACTTTGCCACGCCGTCCCGCACGGGAATCGCCAGCTCGTCCAGCTCGTCTCCCCTCGCCGCACGAGCCTGCCCTGAGCGCAGCGAAGGGGAGCGGGGGGACGTGAGCACGCCCAACGAGAGGCGCGCCGCGCGCGAGCGAATCGCGTCGACCAGCTGGGAGACGAGCGGGCTGCCGAGCACCGCGAGCTCGGCGTCCGGGTCGCGCTCGAGCGCTTCGAGCGAGAACGCCACGCGCAAGCGCGCGCGGTCCCTGAAAAACGGGCGTTCGGCCTCGGGCACCTTGAGCTCGGAGAGATCGCCGCCGCGCGCGGCGTGTTTCACGCCCGCGAGCGTGCAATAGCGCTCGAGCAGCGACCGGATTCGCGCGTCTGCGGGCGCTTCGGGCTCCGGCGTTGCCGCCGCCGCCTGCGCCGGAGGTCGCACGGCGGGGTGCGTGGTGCGTGGTTTGCGCCGGCGTTTCTTCACCGGTCGGCCTCGATGTCCACGAGGACCAGGGGCAGGCGGTCCACCCGCGCCACGAGCGTGACCGCGCGGCCGGCGCTCGTGAGACCCGTGAGCCGCACCAGCTCACCGTACTCGGGATGGGTGCCGGCCGGCCGCGCCGGCGTCGCAAGCCCTCCGACCGGCTCGATCGATTCGAGCGCCTCGAGCACGTCCTTCAGGTGCAAACCGAGCCGCAAACGCCTCGTGTCCCAGCCCGCGGCTTTGACGACTTGGCTCGTGCCAAACCCGAGCCGCAAGCGGCCCGGAAGCGACAGCGTCTCGAAGCGGCGCTCGAGGCGCATCGCATTGTCGTCGGGCGCAATGAGGGAGTTCAGTTGCTCCTGCTCTTTCCCGACCGCGCTGCTCTTCTCGATATCCGCACCGAGCGCCGCCACCCGGCGCTCGAAGTCCTGCTCGTTCTCGGCGGCAAGCCACTCCTTCGCGAGCCGACCCTCGAACTGCTGCGCGCCGCCGAATTCGCCCAGGATCAGGTCCAGCTCACCCACCACCAGCTCGAACAGCTTGATCTTCTGGTCGAGCAACTGGAGGATGTGCGACTCGATCGTTCCGGCCGCGGCGAGGTTCACGATGTGGACCTCGCGCGTCTGCCCGATGCGGTGCAGCCGGCCGATGCGCTGCTCCACCACCATCGGGTTCCACGGTAAGTCGTAGTTCACGAGCACGTTGCAGAACTGCAGGTTGCGACCTTCGCTGCCGGCGCGGGTCGCGATCAGCACGCTGCGTTGGTCATCGTGGAACGCGCGGATGCGCTTGTCACGGTCGCTGGTCGAGTGCGTCCCCCAGTACACGATCGCCTGGCGACCGAGCTTCGTGACTCGCTCGGCGATCAGCTCGATGGTCGGACGATGGTCGCTGAAGACGACGAGGCGGTCGGGCGTCTCCTTCAGGAGTTTGGTCAGCACGTCGAGCTTCGCGTGCGTCTTGATCGCGCGCGCTCGCCTGGCGAGCTGCCTGGCGACGCCGCGGTACGCCGGGCTGACCCGCTCGCCTTGCGCCAGGTGCTCGAGCGACTCGGCGAGCGCCCGCGACGACGAGCAGAGCCGCTGGCGCAGGTGGATGACCGCGAGCTGCAGGACGCCCTTCTTTCCCGGTTTCTCGTCGTCCTCCGCGGCGGCGGGCTGGACGAAGCCCTCCCGATACAGCCGGCGCAAGAACTCCGTGGTGCGCTCGTACAGGTCCGCCTCGGCGCGCGTCAGCTTCACCTCGGGTTGGCGCGGCCGGCGCGGCGGCAGGTTCAGGTCGTCGACCACACTCGAGCGCCGGGTGCGGATCATAACTTCATGGGTGAGCGCTCGGAGACCCTCTGGATCCCTGGGCTGGCGCTGATCGCCCTCGACGAGGTGCGCCGCCCGGAACTCCGGCCAGGTGCCGAGCTGGCCGGGCCGCAGCAGCGTGATGAGGTTGTACAGCTCGCGCAAATCGTTCTGCAGTGGCGTGGCGGTGAGGAGCAAGATGAAGTCCCGCTCGATCTTCTCGATGAACCGGTAGGTCGCGCTGCGCTCGCTCTTCACCTTGTGCGCCTCGTCGACGATCACCAGATCCCAGCGGTGTCGCAGGATCTCCTCGGCGTGGCGGCGCGAGCGGGCCCGGTCGTGCGACACGATCGCTTTCGTGATGCGCTGCCAGTCTTTCGGGTCGGTGGGCGTCTCGAAGCGCTCGAAGAACTTTTCCTGCAGCTCCCCCTGCCACTGACCCACCAGTGACGCGGGCGTCAGGATCAGCGCCCGCCGGGCGAGCCCCCGGATCGCCAGCTCCTTATAGATGATGCTGGCCTCGATCGTCTTGCCGAGGCCCACCTCGTCGGCGAGGATGGCGCGGCCGCCCATGTCGCGTAGCACCCGCTGGGCGACGTCGATCTGGTGCGGTAGTTCCTTGATGGCGTTGGCATCGAGGGTGATCAGTCGCTCGAAGCCGGGGACCAGGGCAAGGCGCTCCGCCTCGCGCCGCAGCTCGTGCCATACACGATCCCCAGGCGGCCCCTTGAGCTGCTCGGTGAACAGCTCCAGGGACCGCTCGTCCACCGTCCAGGCGTCGTCCGGCGCCGTCACGGGCTGTGGTACGGTCACGCACTGGCTCAGGGTGTAGGGGGACGCAATATAGCACCCCCGTTCTGTGATCCCCGGCGCAGCGCGGGGGGTCAGTGTGCGGCTTCGAGCAGCCCCCGCACCTGCGCCAGCATCTCGCTCGCGGTCCACGGCTTCGTGACGAACGCGACCCCCGGATCCCGCCCGACTGTCTTCCGGAAGTTCGGCGCGGGGAAGCCGCTCATGAACAGCACCCGCACGTCCCGCGATTCGCCGCGGATGGTCTCGTACATGTCGAAGCCGCTGAGCTTCGGCATCACGACGTCCGTGATGACGAGGTGCAGCTCCGAGCGATGGGCGTGGAACGCGTCGAGCCCGGCCTGGCCGTCGACGGCCGTGATGACCCGGTAGCCGACCGTGGACAGGAGCTGCTGCGCCGCGATGCGAAGCGTCTGATCGTCTTCCACGAGCAGGATGGCTTCCGTCCCGCCCGGCAAAACTTCGTCGGCGGCGGTCGCGATCTCGGCCAGACCCCGACCGCGGATGGCGGGGAAGTACACCTTGACCGTAGTGCCCTGCCCCGGCTCGCTGTAGATGTGCAGGTAGCCGCGGTGCTGCTTCACGAGGCCATAGGCCATCGACATGCCGAGGCCCGTGCCCACCCCTATGGGCTTGGTCGTGAAGAACGGCTCGAATACCCGGGCGAGGGTCTTGGCATCCATGCCTATGCCCGTATCGCTCAGCGCGACGCTGACGTACGATCCCGGCTCCACCCAGGCGTGCAACGGGCGATCCGCGGCACCGAGGCGCGTGCGTCGGACTTCGACGTGCAGCGTCCCGCCCTTCGGCATGGCATCCAGGGCGTTACTGACGAGATGCCGCACGATCTGCTTCACCGCGGCGGGATCGACCTCGACCACGCCCGGGTCCTCGTCGGCCTCGAACTGCACCTCGATGTTGGCGGGCAGCTGGCGGCGTAACGCGTCGAGCGCGTCCCGCACGAACTCGGCGAGGATCAGCGGTTGCAGCTCGAGCACGCCGTGCCGGCTGAAGCCCAGCAGCCGCTGCGCCAGGTCGGCGCCGCGCTGTGCGGTGAGCTTCAGCTCGTCCAGGTCCGGGTTCGGGGGCACCGCCTTGGCCAGCGCGGCGGTGCGCGCCAGGATCGCGCCGAGCAGCTCGTTGAACTGCCGGGCAATGGCGCCCGTCAGCCGGCCGATCGTCTCCATCTTCTCGGTCTGCTGCAGTGCCCGCTCGCGCGCGAGCTGTGTAGAGAGGTCGTCGCCCGCCATCGGCTCCTTGATAGTCCGTCCTGGTGGCGGCGTCAACCCAGTAAATTCCTCTATGCCCTTCGAGCCCCTCCCCCTCCCCCTCCCCCTCCCCCGGCAGCGCCTCGCCATCGAGGCGCCGCTCGGTCCGGTCCTCGTCATCGCGGGCCCCGGCGCCGGGAAGACGTACTGTCTCATCGCCCGCATCGACCATCTCATCCACCGCCACAGCATGCCGCCCGAGCGCCTCTGCGCGGTCACGTTCACCAATCGGGCAGCCGAAGAGATTGCTGCGCGGCTGCAACACACGCTGGGGGAGCGTGCGGAAACGATCACGCGCGGCACCATCCACGCCTTGTGCCTCGCGCTGCTCCGCGAGCACACCGAGGCCGCGGGCCTACAGAAAGGCTTCGGGGTGGCGGACGAGGAGTACCAGAAGGTGATCCTGGGTAGGCTGCACGTGCCGCTCGAACAGCGCGGAGCGCTCCTGACCCGATTCAGCCGGCACCGCATCCAGAAGCAGGATTACCCGCTCACGGCCGACGACGCGCGCGTGTATCGGGAGTACACGACCTGGCTCGCGCACCGCAACATGCTGGACTTCGACGACCTCGTCACCAAAGCCGAGGAGCTGTTGCGGGTGCGGGGCGACATCGCCGACGCGATCGCGGCGCGCTGGGACTACCTCCTGGTGGACGAGTTCCAGGACGTGAACGCGGTCCAGTACGACCTGCTGAAGCGCCTGGCCGCGCCGCACGGCAACTTCTTCGCGGTGGGCGACGACGAGCAGTCGATCTTCGCGTGGACGGGCGCCGACCCCTACGTGCTCGTGCGCTTCCAGCGCGATTACGCGATTAACCGGCCCATCGTGCTGGACAAGAACTGCCGCTGCTCGCGCCAGATCTTCGAGACGGCGCGGCGCGTGCTGGCGCACAATCCCCAACTGTTCGAAAAACAGCTCAGCGCGGAGCAGGACTCGCCGTACGAGGTCGCTGCGTTCGCGTTTCGCGACGAGGAGGAAGAGGCGTCCTGGCTGCTGGAGGACATCGCCCACGACCGCGCGGCCGCCGACCTGGGATGGGGCGACTACGCGGTGCTGTACCGCAAGCACCGGCTGGGCGAGTACCTCGAGGGCCGCCTACTGCGCGCCGGGATTCCCTGCCGGTTGGCGCGCGGTCGCGCCCTGGTCGAGGACGACGTCATCAAGTACGTGATCGCCGCCTTACGGATCGTGCGCGATCCCGCCGACCCAGTCGCGCTCGAGGCGTTTGCTCGGTGCGTGCTCTCGGCCCATTTCCTTCAGGAAGTCGAGGCGGCGATCGGGGTGAGCTCCGGCGACTTCCTCGCGTCGATACGCACACTCGCCCGGCGCCGGCCCGCGCACGATCCCGATACCAAGAAGCTGTGGCGCCTCGTGTATCAGGTAGAGAATCTCCGCGCCCTCAGCCGGTCGCACGCCACGTTGCCGCCGCTCGTGGACGAGATCCTGTCCCAGAGTGTCGGGCCGTATCGCAACGCGCTCGAAGAGCGGCACGATGAGCTCTCCGATCCCGCCGCCATCCCGGAGGCGGTGCGGCTCGCCGAGCGGCTCGGCGCGGCGATCGCCGGCGAGCGGAGCATCGCGATCGAGCCGCTTGGAGGGGGAGGGGGAGGGGGGGGCCTGGAGATTGCGCTCCGCGGGATGCTCGTCGCTGCGGGTGTACGCCACGTGCCCGCAACGAGCGGCGTGCTGGAACCCCGGGGTGTCGCCCCGGGGTCAGCGCACCCGGGAGAGGTCCTCCGGAGGGGCGACTGCGGAGAGCAGGGGCTGGCGCTCACTCTATTCAAGGCACTCCAGCTGTTGCACAGCGAGGCGCTCGATACCGCGCTCGAGCACTACGTTGCGTTCGATTTCGAGACGACCGACAAGGACGCAGAGCTCTGCGAGGTCGTGGAGATCGGGGCTGCCCGGGTGGTCAAGGGGGAGATCGTCGATCGGTTCCACAGGCTGGTCAAGCCGTATCGACCGATTACCCCGGGTGCCACGAAGGTCCACGGGTACACTGACGAGGCCGTGCGGGGCGAGCGCTCGTTCGCCGAGATCTGGCCCGAGTTTCGGGCGTTCATCGGCGACGACGTCCTCATCGCGCACAACGGCCAGCGGTTCGACATCCCCGTGTTGCGGCGGCTCGCGGCGGGACACGGGGGCGTGGAGAGCCTCGTGTTCTACGACACGCTCCCGCTCGTTCGCTCGCTGTCACGCGACAGCGCCAAGCTCGAGCATCTGGCGCAACGGTTCGGTATCGACACGGGCCGTGCGCATCACGCTGTGGATGACGCGGTCACGCTCGCGCGCGTGTATCGCGAGCTCGAGCGCCAGCGTGGCATCCGAGCGCGCAAGGCGGTGCTCGTCAACCTCCTCGACTACCTCGGCCTGGCGTTGGCGCTGGAGCCGGGCGCAGCGAGCGGGGAGCGGGACCTCCTGTTCAACGTCGCGAAGTTCTATACGCTGGGTCGGTACAGTGACGCCCTCGCGTTCTACGCGATGGAGCGCGACCGCGCCGGCGGAACCGGCGCGCCGTCCGTGGAGGACGTCATCGAGCGGCTGGGCGGACGCGCGCTCATGAACCGGCTCCGAGCCGAGCCCGATCCCGCGCAGCGCTATCCCGCGGCGGTGGCGCGCCTGAGAGGCTTGATGGATGCCGATGCTTCCGCCACCCTCGCGGACAGCATCGACCGCTTGCTCGAACGCGTGGCGCTCTCCACGTCCGAGGGGAGCGAGGTCGCGCCCGATCGCGTGAACCTCCTCACGCTGCATTCGACCAAGGGCCTCGAGTTCTCACGGGTGTATATCGTGGGCGTCGAGGACTACCAGATCCCCGGTTATCGCGAGTCGACCGAGAATCGCGAGGCCGAGATTCAGGAAGCGCGGCGATTGCTGTACGTGGGAATGACACGGGCGCGTGAGCGGCTGGTGCTGACTCGCGTCGAGCGGCGGTTCGGAATGGACGCAGGAGGAAGCGCCTTTCTCGAAGAGATGGGGTTGAAGGAGGAAGAGATCGGAGAACGTGCACTATGAAGCGACTAGGCGTGATGGTCGGTCTCGCCTTAGGGCTCCTGAACGGCACCGCGCGATCGCAGGAGACTTTTGCCGCTCTGCTGCTGAAGAATTCGCTCTCCTTCACCCAGCCGAGCGAGTTTTCGACAGTGGCGGTGGTCGACAACCCGGATGTCCGATACCAGTTTGCGATGAGATCGACAGTGGCCAAAGCCGAAATCCGCTACGCGATCTTCCCGAGCTCCAACAACGACGAGGTAGCTGCGGGCTTCCTTCAGACAATTTGTCTCAACATTTCCAACGGCAAGAGCTGCGACATCCGTCCGTTCCCGCAGCCAGCAGTCAAGGCAGAGTTCGGCGCCGACGGCGGCTTCACGTCGGTGACGGCATTGGATTCGAAGTTTGGAAAGGGCTTCACCTATTGCATGGTCAACCTGATTTACAAGAACGGGGTCGCCGACGTCGCCATTTTCTTCATGTTTGATGACGTGAAGGTCATGCCATCGTTGGTCACGCAAGAACGTGTGTTCCACGCTCTACGATTCAAGTAGTGGTGTTCGGGGCGCGCGCAAACCCCTAGCGAGTCACCGAAAGCGCGTACCCGGAAAGCGACGCGCGCAGCCCATCCTCGCGATCCGCCACCTCGAGCACCCTGGCGCTATAGCTGGAGACGGTACTCACGTCCTGAACGCGCAGTGTGGCGAGGGCGCCGTTGGCGAGCGCGCCCACGACGACTCCGACGACCGTCGATTCGTCCAGGCGCCTCGTAAAGAGCCGCAGCGAGGCGTCGGGGGCCGAAACAGTAGAAATGGAAGGCCCGCTCAACTCGAAGGTCAACGCGCCATCATCGCCATGTGGCGTGGTCAAGCGCAGGACCAGCGAACCCCCGCCCTGCGGAGAACCGATCGAGTCGCTCGAGCACGCCGCAATCGCCACGACGGCCACGGCGGTGAGGATCCAGCGGACGGGAATCATCGCTCCCTCCCGGACCGGCGTCGAGACGACCCGGCTCCACTCAAGGCGTCGAGGGCCCTGAGGAACGCGTGAAAGTCGCCGACGTCATAGCGGCCGTTGTGATTACCCAGCGCATCGAGGTAGACCGAGTCCGCCGCACTCAAGCCGGTCGCTCCTAACAGGCTCGCCGCAGCGGTTTCGAGCGTGAACGACGGCGCAACATATCCCAGGGCCAGTCCCCGATGGGCTACACCCGCCGGATTGAATTCGATGACTCGGCCCACTAGCCGATCAGTGGCAAACAACCGCGCCACTGTAGCACCGGTCGCGTCGCGCCCGAAAGCGAGCGCCTGCGGATTGTCGGGGCTCACCGCGAACGGATTGGCCAGGGGCCTCCCCGCCGGATCGAACACCTTGATGAGCCCGGCTGCCGGCGCCGGTGCGTAAATGTTGCCGGCGACGTCGAAGGCGAACCCCCACAACACGAATTCATCCGCGACGACTAGTCGAAACTGACCGTCGGACAGCTTCCATATCTGCGTGCCGTTCGAGACGTACGGCTCGCCCGAGGGACCGATGGCGACTGGGCCAGGCCCGGAGCCACCGATGGTGGTCCCATCGAACCGCAGCTCGAGCCGGCCCGCCGCACTGTAACGTCGCAGCGATCGATCGCTCAGGTTGGTGAGCCAGATGCGGCCGTCCGGCGCAACGGCGACCCAAACCGGCGCTTCGGCATCGGTGATGAACGGTGTGGCTTGACCTTGCGGGGTCACGCGGTACACGGTGCCCAACAACGATGCGACGAGCAGATTGCCGAATGCGTCGAACGCCATGCCCTGCGGGTTCTGGATCCCGGCGGCGAACGTGGTCCCCACTCCTTGGGTGGTGATCCGCACCACGCGGGCTCCCGCCAGATCGCTCACGAAGACATCGCCCGTGTTTCCGACGGCGATGCCGACCGGCAGGCCCAGGCGGTCACCTCGAACCGTGATCGGATCTCCCGGTCCTCCGGCGATCGCACGAATGTGGAGGGTATAGGGGAACGGGTTGCCGCCAGGATCCGCGATCGTGGAGACGGCTGCGTAATACGTTCCCGCGCTGGCGAACGAGAACTGCAGGCGGCTGTCCACACCGTGAGCGTCATCGTTGGAGGCGAGCTGAGTGACCCCGTCGCTCGCGTAGAGCGCGACAAACGGGTCGGAGAACACGCCGAGGCTCGCCGCGTCGAGGTCGATAGTGGTTCCCGCCTGGGCCGTGAACGCCCAGTAATCCACATCTCCCGCCGGATTGTCATCGGCGGCGCAGATCTCTCCCGAGCCCGCGTCCCCGATGGCGATCGGAGTCGCCGTGGCGGCAGTCCCGTTCGGCTCTCGCTCCGTTCCCACGGCCCCGCACGTGACCGTCCCGACCGCGACGGCGTAGGTGGAACCGGGGCTTCCGCCGTCGCCGAACGCACGGATCACGAAGTAGTAGCGGCCGCTCTCGCGAATCCGAAAGGAGATGCGGCTGTCGAAACCGTCGAAATCGTCGTTGAAGGCGACCAGGGTTACCCCGTCGGGCGCGAGCAACGTGATGGTAGGATCCAGCAGCGACCCGGTAACCTCTGCGTCTACGTCGAGGCTGAGGAACTGCCCGGCGACGAGATCGACGGACCAGACATCCCGGTCACCCGACGGATTGATCACGCCAACGACCCGGTCGCCGAGTGCCGCGGCGTTCGCGGTCTGCACGGTGTTGTTGGGCTCGAATTCCTGAACGAGCGACTGCGTCCGTGCGAGGGCCGGCAGAGCGGCCAGCGGCACGAGCAGGAACAGGACGAGGCGAGGCGCGTTGCTCATGCCCGGGATGATCGGCATCGCCGCGCCCGGAGTCTTGAACGATTCGCGCGCGACGGCTTGAAGTATCCTGCCGTCAGTTCAACGCCAGGACCTTCCTGAGAGGAGTATGAGAACCCTCTCATAACGCCGCGACCCGGATCCCTGCGTCGCGCGGCGTCGTTACTTCCCGAGAATGAAGCACCAAAACCAGCACCGCTCGTTTTCCCAAAGGAGAGTAACATGACAACCCGTAGATCGATCCTCATCGGCACGGCCGCCGTCGCGGGCGCCGCGCTGTGGTACCTGTTCAGGCCGGACGCGCTCGTGATCAGCAAGACCGTGAGCGAGCCGCTCGTCGCCGAGAACCACCTGATGTCGTCCCACGCGCCGAGCATGGCGCAGTCGGGATCGGCCATGACAGACTCCCACGCCGAACCGGCGAAGGTGTCGAGCGGCCGGTTCCACACGAACGCCCACAAGACCCACGGCCTCGCGACGATCTATCGCCTCGAGGACGGCCGCCGCATAGTGCGCCTGACGGAGTTTGCGACGTCCAACGGGCCAGATGTCCGCGTGTACCTCGTGGCCGCGAGCGATGTGCAAGGCGAGGCCGCGGCGAAGCAGGCCGGGTTCGTCGACCTGGGCGCGTTGAAGGGCAACATCGGAGACCAGAACTACGACGTGCCGGCGGATCTTGACCTCAACCGGTATCGCGCGGTGTCGATCTGGTGCCGGCGGTTCAGCGTCAACTTCGGGGCCGCCCCTCTCGCTGAGGTAATGTGATGCGATACACGGTACTGGGGTCGCTGTTGCTGGCCGGAGTCGTCGCGGGCGTCACCGCGGCGCTCCGGCCGGCGGTCCGGAGCACTGCCGCAGCTCCGGCGCCCGAGCTCACCAATGCGAGCTGGCTCAACGCCGATCGACCGCTGCGGCTTGCGGATGTGCGCGGGCGAGTAGTGCTGCTCAATTTCTGGGTGTTCACCTGCGGCAATTGCACGCGCACGGTGCCGTCTCTCGTGGAGTACGACCGCCGCTATCGAGAGCGTGGGCTCACGATCATCGGCATTCATACGCCGGAATTCCCCCCGTACGCCGGTGAGCATGACAAGGGAAACCTCGCCCGGGCACTCCGCCGCCAGGGGATAACGTATCCGAATGCGCAGGACAACGACCGCCGCACCTGGGATGCATATGGCATCCGCTACTGGCCGAGCTTCGTCTTGATCGACAAGCGGGGGGCCATCCGTTACACCGGGTATGGCGAGTTCCATCTCGACGACGGGGATTTTCGCGAGTGGGACCGACGCCTCCAGCAGCTGCTCGCCGAATGAGACTCATCGCCGCGCTCCTGCTCGTCGCGACCGCCGCCTGTCAGGGCCCGGGGGGCCGGGCGGGTCGGGCGCCGCTCGTCGACTTCGAAGCGGGGCCCCCGCTCCGCTTGATGGCCGCGCCCGGCGTGCGGATCAACGCGCGCTTGAAGCCGGCGCTCGAGCTGGACGGTGGAATGGTGCTGCGCTTCGACTCGCCGTATCTGACGGCCGATTCGGCGTACTTCGCGGCGCCGCCGACGGCCGCTCTGCCCAGCGGTCCGCGTCGCGGCACCCTGCGGGTGAGCGTCTGTCCGTCCGGCGAGAGGCTTTGCCGCTCGCTGGAGATGACGGTAGCGTGGTGAGCATGCCGATGAAGGTGGTGGTGCTGGGCAGCGGTGCGGTGGGCGCCTATTACGGCGGACAGCTCGCGCGAGTCGGCCACGCCGTCACCTGTTTCGCCCGAGGCGCGAACCTCGCGGCGATCCAGGAGCGCGGGCTCGAGATCAGGACGCCGGAGGGAACGTTCCAGGCCCGGGTGACGGCCACCGACCGCGCCGGGGCTCTCGGGCCGGCCGATTTCGCGATCTTGGCCGTCAAGAGCTATTCGCTCGCCCAGATCGCCGCGATCGTGCAGCGCTGCGCCGGGCACGGGACGACGGTCGTGCCGTTGTTGAACGGGGTGGAGACCGTGGAGCGTCTCGCGGGGTTCGGCGTGCCCGCAGCCGCCGTGATCGGGGGACTCACGACGATCAGCGTCGTGCGCATCGCGCCGGGTGTCGTCGAGCGGCGGAGTCCCTTTCAGGTCGTCGTTGTTGGCGAGCTCAACGGGCAGGCCAGCGAGCGGGTCGATCGGATCGTGGAAGCGTTTCGGAGCGCGGGCGTAGAGGCCCGCGCATCCGATCGGATCGAGCTGGAGCTGTGGCAGAAGTTCGTGTTTCTGGCGGCGCTCGCGGCGGCCTGTGGGCTCGCCCGCACCTCGGTGGGGCCGCTGCGCGCCGATCCGCTGGGGCGGCGGCTGTTGCAGCGCGCCGTCGAGGAAATCGTCGCCGTAGCGCGCGCCCGCGGCATCGGCCTTCCCGCTAACGAGGTCGCGCGCGTGATGGGCCTGATCGACGGCCTCCCGCCCGGCATGAAGCCCAGCTTCTTGATGGACCTCGAGGCCGGCGGACCGACGGAGCTCGACATTCTCAGCGGCGCCGTGTCCCGCTTCGCGGAGCAAGCGGGGATCGCCACGCCCGTCCACGACACCGCGGCGGCAGCGCTCGCCAGGCGGGACTAGCAGCGATAACCGCGTCCGGTTTTCGTCAGCGCCGGCGCGGGACCGCAAGCGCGGGAACTTCCTGACGATCCGGTTCATTAGTGAAGTGTCCCGCACTCGAGAAGAGTTACATGGTCGCCACCATCACCCTTACCCTCCCCGACGACGCGTACCAAGCGCGTCTGCGGGCGTTGGCGGCATGGTGGTGCCTGGGTTCGAGCGCGCTCGAGCCACAGCTGTTGATGCAGTACGCGACCATACGACGCGCCTACCCGCGCCCTGGTGATCTGTGAGCGCGCAACTCCGCCTCATAGCCCGAGGGCTGGTGGACTACATCGCCGGGATCGATCCCAGCGCAGTAGGCCTGGTTGGAGCGCTGACCATACTGATCCGGAGCCGCGCCCGCCGCTGAGTTCAGGCGGTGACTCGCTAATCCGCCGCAGCACATACGTTCAAAACCCCATAGCACGTTCTCGCAAGACGACCCGTGCTCTCTCGCCCATCCTTAGGACGACAAGAACCGAGATACCCATGAAAGCCATCCGAGCCCTCTTACTGAGCGCGATAGTCTCCGCATGCGCCGACTCCATGACTGCGCCGGGACCGTCGACCCCTCCTGGACCCGTGACAGCAACGGTGTCCTACTGCGCCGGCCTCGAGCCCCTGTGGGTCGCATTCCAGGACGGGGACGGAGCATGGACCCGGGCGCTGCCCACGGTGTCGGACGGCATGACCGCGTTCCAGTTCACGTTTGCCTCGAACCGTGGCGCCATCGCGACCGCGACCGCGGGCGGGCAAGGGATTACCGACCTGCACGTGCTGTACGGCTCGCCCGCCGAGCTCGAGGCCGAGGGTGACGTGAGTCCGCGCTTCTGCACCTCGGCGGCGACCAAGACGCTGCTCGGCACGGTCGCGGGCCTCGACACCAACGAGATCGCGTTCATCAGAGTTGCGGGCTCCGCCGCGCAAGCGTTTATCGTCCCGGGCAACCCCGGCGACTTCACGCTCCCGGTGGTCCCGCCCGGACCGCTCGATCTCCTCGCGACTCGCGCCACCCACACGGCCGGCGAGGCCCTGATCACGAGAATGCTTCTGCGGCGGGGCATCGACCTGCCCGACGGCGCAACGCTGCCGGTACTCGACTTCCGCTCGGATGAGGCGTTCGCGCCCGCGGTGGCGAAGGTGTCGATCACCGGGGCGGCCGTCGACGGCGCGTTCTCGAGCACGCGTTTGCGGACCAGCAACCTGGACGCCCAGGTATCACTGAACAGCGTGCCTACGGGCGAGGCGACGCGGCCCTACACCGCCTTGCCGCTGGAGCGCCTCCTCCCGGGCGACCTGCAGGTTCTCACTGCCTCGACGAGCGGGGGAGGCACTGTTCCTGGGAGCGCGCGCGGCGCGATACTCTACTTCCGCGCGCCAACGGACCGCACGCTCACGCTCGGGCCGCACATCATCCCGCCCACCTTCAGCACCGTCGCCACCACCCCGTACCTGCGACTGCGCGCGCGCTTCACGCCGCAGAGCGACTACGATCGCGCGACGTCGATCGCCTATCAGGAGGGTGCGACGACGATCGTCGCGGTGTCCATGACCGCCGCGTATGCCGGCGGGAATACTGCCGGATACGAGCTGATCATTCCGGACCTATCGCAGGTCGCGGGCTTCGACCCCGCCTGGGCCTTGCGCCCGGCCGAGGAGCTACGGTGGGGAGCCAGTCGTATCGGGGGAACGATCGGGTTGGGCATCGCTCCCGTGGTGAGTGACGGGGCGACGCAGCGAACGGCGTTTGTCGACGGGATGCTGACGCCGCAGTGACGCGCTTAGTTCAACGCCCGCATCAGCGCGCCCGGTGTCACACCGAACGCCCGCTTGAACAGTCTCGTGAAATGCGCCTGATCGGCGAAGCCCGCGCGCTGCGCGATGTCCGACAGGCTGGTTTCGCTACTCTCGAGCAGCTGCCGCGCGCGCTCCAGGCGGAGCGCCAGGAGGTACTGATGCGGAGCGCGGCCCAGCGTTTCCTTGAAGGCGCGCGCGAAGTGCGCCGGCGAGAGGCCGACCTCTCGGGCGAGCATGCCGATCGTCAACCGGGCGCCGAGACGTGCATCGATCAGCTCGAGCACCCGCCGCTTGGCCGCGGCCGACAACCCTCCGCGGGCGATGGGGCGCCGCGGCTGCTCGATCCCCGCATGCCGCACCAGCAGGTGACCGAGCGCCGTGGTGACCGCCTCGATTACGGCGAGCCCGCCGGGATTACGTCCGTCCGCCTCTTCTCGCAACGCCATCATGAGATGCGCGATCTGCGGCGACTGCACCGCGTACGTGCGGCGCAGCCGCACCGGCTGAACCTCGTCTAAGGACGGACTTATCAGCCGGCCGAGGTGCAGCGGGTCGATCGAGACGCGGAGATACTGCAGCGTGCTCTTCAGGCGCAGCGTCACCGGGCTCGCGCTCGGGCTCACCCAGAGACTCCCCGGAGGGATCGTGAACTGCTTGAACCCGAGGGGCTGCTTGACTTCGAGCGTGAGGGGCGCCGTGTCGACGTTGAGCGACAAGTAGTGTTGATCGCCCACTAGATCGTCCACGGCGGAAACGTCGTTCCGCCCGGCCTCCACGAGCACACCGGGCCAGTCCAGCGCCTGGCTGGTGACGATGGCCGACCGGCTATCGCGCCGCGTCACCTTACCGGTCGCGACGATGGAATCGAGGAGGAGAGGCTCTGTAGGCACGCTTAGCTAACACCCGGCGGTTCCCACGTTGTCGGTGGAGTCCCACCCGATCGAGTGGTATCGCATCGTCAGGGATTCGTCAGGAAACGTTCCATCCCGGGGTCTCGATTGTTCAAAATCGCGTGCTCGTCCCGATCAATACCCTGAGGCGAGCCGGGCCCAAGTTCACCGCGTCAACCCAACACACGGAGACACCCATGTTGACGCTCAAGACTCGACTCGGCCTGCTGACGCTGGTGGGAGCCCTTCTCGGATGCGGGAGCACCTACGGCGGTGGCGGCGGGATCGTGACACCTCCCGCGGGGAACACGATCGCCGCGACAGATGCCATCGTCTTCACACCTGCCACGCTGACCGTGAACGCGGGCCAGACGGTGACGTACACGTTCGGCTCGGTGCCGCACAACGTCTTTTTCAACGCTCAGACAGGTGCCCCGGCCGACATCCCCGGCAACAATTCGAACGCGTCGATCGACCGTCAGTTCACTATGCCCGGCAGCTACTCCTTCTCGTGCCACATCCATCCTTCGATGCACGGAACGGTCGTGGTGCAGTAAGCGACCAGACAGTCTTCCTAACGAAGCGAGCCGGGGTTGTCCCCGGCTCGCATGTTAGGGCCGTACCTGAGAAACGATGCTTTATTGCACCGTGATTCCCAATCCGATCTGGCCGACGTTCGCATCGGCGTTTGAAGAGTTCATCGCGAAGCCGTTCCAGTACGGGGTGAGACGAACCGAATGGCTCAGCGGGATGTCGTATCCCAACCCGATGAGCGCCCCGAAACCGGTCTCGCTCTGGTTACCGAAGCCACTGAGGTCGGCGCTCACAGTGCCGAGCCCCAAACCGCCGAGGAGGAAGAAGCCGTTCGTCACCGAGGGATAGAAGCGCATCGCGGCGGTCAGGGCAGTGACGGTCAGCGTCGAACCGTTCTCGGACTTCACCCAACCGTTGCTCGAGACTCCGAGCAGAACCTTCTGGCTGAGCGAGCCGCCGAGGGAGATGTTGCCGCTGAAGCCGCCGGCACGACCGGTGCAGTTCTGGCAGCCGAGCGTGCCATAACCCAGACCGGCACTGAACCAGAAGCCGTGACGCGCCTGCTGATCCTGACGCGCCTGCTGACCTAGCGCGTTGGCCGCGAAGGAGAGCGTGATTGCGGCGAGCGCCAGGACTGTAGGAGACAGCTTGGGTTTCATGTGATGACCCTCCAGGGAGATGGTCGGTAGCTCCCAGGGGCGCACCGGAAGCGGGGGGACAGCTTACGAGACCTGGTCCTGGCCATTCTGTGCGCTGCGTCACGCGCCACGCGGAGGCGCATGCAGCTGAGTGACTTACCCATGTCTGGTCGGCGGCCTCGCGAGCAGCGGGCCGTGCATCCATCTTCTACGCCGCCGTTTTGCCTCCAACCTTTTACTCGAGGAGTCCGCAATGCGTCAGGCCGTCATGCTCTCCGCTGCCGTGCTCGCCGGTTTCTCTGCGCCCGCGATGTGGGGCACCTTCGAGGCCACCTACTCGACGGGCGACAAGATCAGCGGCAAGGTCAGCGGGACGCGCGGGATGTAGTCGTCACCCCCTGTCCCCCTCTCCCCTTCGCTGCGCTCAGGGCAGGCTCTTCGGGAGAGGGGGAACAGTGGACTCTCACATGACCCACCGAAAGCTGCTCCAGACCGCGGCCGCGCTCGCCGCCGACTATCTCGACTCGCTTCCCACGCGCGCCGTTGCCCCCACCGTCGCGGCGCTCGACAGCCTGCGAGCCCTCGACCGGCCCTTCCCCGAGCGGCCGACCGATCCCCTTGCCGTGCTGCGCGAGCTCGACGCGCGCGGGTCTCCGGCCACGATCGCGAGCGCCGGCGGGCGCTTCTTCGGCTTCGTGGTGGGCGGATCCCTCCCCGCGGCCGTTGCCGCGAACGTGCTCGCAGCGGCGTGGGATCAGAACGCGGGAATAACAGTGCTCGCGCCGGGCGCGGCGGCGTTCGAGGCGGTGGCCCTGCGCTGGTTGCTGGAGGCGCTGCACCTGCCCCCGCAGGCGGCCGGCGGGTTCGTCACGGGTGCGACGATGGCGAACTTCACGTGCCTCGCCGCGGCGCGGTACGCGTTGCTCGAGCGGTCGGGCTGGGACGTGGAGGCCGATGGGCTGTTCGGCGCTCCACCGCTTACCGTTGTCGTGGGCGACGAGGTGCACGTGAGTGTGCTGAAAGCGCTCGGCCTCCTCGGACTGGGTCGCAGTCGGGTGGTGCGGGTGCCGACCGATGGTCAGGGGCGGATGCGGGCGGACCGGCTGCCCCCTCTCGACTCGAGGACGATCGTTTGCATACAGGCGGGCAACGTGAACACCGGCGCGTGCGATCCGGTGGGCGAAGTGAGCCGGGCGGCGCACGAGAGCGGCGCCTGGCTGCACGTGGACGGCGCGTTCGGCCTGTGGGCTGGGGCGGCGCCGGCCCGGGCGCCGCTCGTCGCCGGCGTCGAAGACGCCGACTCCTGGGCGCTCGACGCCCACAAGTGGCTGAACGTCCCGTACGACTCAGGAGTCGCCGTGTGTCGTGACGCCGCAGCGCTGTGGCGTTCCATGGCTCCCGGCCCCGCCGCCTATCTGGTGCACGGTTCCACGCGCGAGCCAGACGACTACACGCCCGAGCTGTCGCGCCGGGCGCGCGGGGTCGAGATCTGGGCGGCGCTGGCGTCGTTGGGCCGCACGGGGCTCGCCGACCTGGTCGAGCGCTGCTGTCGCCATGCCGCCTGCTTCGCCGCGGGGCTCGACGCAGCCGGGTACGAGGTACTCAACGACGTCACGCTCAATCAGGTGCTGGTGAGCTTCGGCGACGACGCGAAGACCCGCCGCGTCATCGAGGGGATCCAGGCCGACGGGACCTGCTGGTGCGGCGGGACGGTGTGGCACGGCCGGGCCGCCATGCGCATCAGCGTGTCGTCGTGGGCGACTACGGAAGACGATGTGGAGCGGAGCCTCGCGGCGATGATCAGGGTGGCGCGGGCGGCGGCATAACGTCAAGGCGAATGAGTACAGTCGTCGACGCCCAAGGGGCCGTACCCAGTGACGTGACGGACGCTGGCGGGCACGACCCAGCGCCTCCATCTTCGTTGCCACCGAGCCTCGACAGGTCAAAGGTGCCGCCCAAAGTGATGGTTGGTGTCGTCGTCGTAACGGCGCGACCGTCGATGCGCGCGGTGTTATCCGACTATCTGGGGCAGCGGAGGTTTCAGGTCTGGACCGCCGCCTCGGCGGACGAAGCGCTCATCCTCTTGCATCAGCACAAGGTCGCGATGATGCTCGCCGATGTGAGGCTCCCGGGCACTAGCGGCGTCGATCTCATCTCGCGGGCGCTTGCCGTCGAGCCGGACCTCGCCATCCTGATCCTGACGAGCGCTCCCGCCGCAACCACGGCCACGCTCTGCCTGCAGCGGGGGGCGATGGATTATCTCATCCTGCCCCTGGCCATCGAGGATCTCGGTCGGGCGGTCACGCGCGTCCTCAAGCAGCGCAAGCTGTTGGCCCTCGCCCGTAGCCTCGAGTCCCGGCGGCGGCAGTACGATCTCGAGCGGATGGCCGTGGCCACGCTCGAAGCCATGGTCCTGGCCCTCGAGGCGAAGGACCTGTACCTGCGCGGCCACTCGGCGCGCGTGGCCGAGCTCGCCGCCGCCGTCGCCGTCGAGCTCGGGTTGCCGGAGGACGATGTGGAGGAGGTCCGAATCGCGGGTCGCCTGCACGACATCGGCGAGGTTGGGACCCTGGAATCGGTGTTGGACAAGCGTGGACCGCTGACGCCGGAAGAGCAGACCCATGTCAAGCAGCATGTCGTGATCGGGGGGCAGATTCTCGCCCTGCTCTCGCCGCTTGGCGTGGTGAGCAGCTACGTGCGGAGCCACCACGAGCGCTGGGACGGGAGTGGCTACCCCGATCGCCTGCGCGGTGAAGACATTCCCATCGGAGCGCGTATCCTCGGCGCTGCGGAAACGTACGACGCCCTCACCACTCCCCGTCCGTACCAGCGACAGTTGCCGCACGACGAGGCGCTCGTGCGGATCAGCCAGCTGTCGGGCAAGGCACTCGATCCCCGCGTGTGCCTCGCCCTCACCAACGTGGTCGAGGGACGCGGCACCGTGTTGTTGGACGACGAAGGTGTGGTGCTGCTCGGAGGCAAGAGCGATGAGCAGGCGGTGTAACTACCGATCGATCGCCGGCAGCACGTACTGCGGGATCAGCTCTCGAGTCGTGGTCTGGCCGGAGCGGTCGGCGTAGTTGCCGCCAAGGGCCGTCACCACCAGATCGAGCTCGGGGATGGCGAGCGAGATTTGCCCGCCATTGCCGGCGGCGAAGTAGTAACGCACCGTGCGCCCGCGGTAGGGGTAGTCTCCCATCCACCAGAGATAGCCGTAATTCTTCGTCGAGCCGATCGAGTAGCGGGGTTCGGTCGACCGCCGCACCCAGTCGGCGCTCACGATGCGCCGTCCATTCCAGGTGCCGCCGTTGAGATAGAGCTGCGCGAGCTTCATATAGTCGCGCGGCCGAAACCGCATGCCGCCGCCCATGTAGCCCTCGCCGAGCGGCGCGAGCAGGACGTAGTAGTGTTGCATGTCGAGCGGCCGCCCGACGAGCTCCCAGATGAGATCGGGGAGCGCCCGATGGGTCGCGCGCGCGACCACGCCTCCGGCGAGGTGCGGATTGATGCTGCAGTAGACCGCCTGAGACCCCGGGTCCCGCACCATCTTCAAGCCGAGAATCATGCGGTACCAGTCGGGATTGGTGTCCTGCTGCGTGAGCACGTCTTCGCTGCCCGGAGGCTGCGGGTCGGGCGCGCCGTCGTCGCAGTCCAGGCCGGACGCCATGTTGATCAGGTGCTCGACCGTGAGGGCACGCTTGCGCGGATCGGCGACCGCGCTGTCGCCCATGGTGGCGTACACCGGGAGGCTCGGGCTCACTGGCAGTCCGGCCTGCATCGCCGCGCCGATCAGCACGTTGAGCACGCTCTTCGACCCCGAGCGCGTGTCGTGCGGCTTGTCCGCGTACTCACCGAAGAAGTACTCCTCCAACACGAGGATGCCGTGGCGCGCGATGAGCAGGCCGTGCAGCCGATAGGCGTTCATCGAGTCGCTCGCGGCGTCCGAGAGCATCTGTATCAGCTCGGTGATCTTGGCGCGCGACAGGCCCACCTGCTCCAGAGTGCCGACCTTCCAGCCGTCGCCCCGGGCGCGCGGAGGCTCGTACGAGTAGGGCACGCTCGGTCGGCCGCGCGGATAGAAATCGCTGAAGCTATCAGGGGCAACGCGGTGGAAGTCGTACGATCCGCCGCGGCCTTCGATAAAGAGCGACAGTACGTCACCTCGCATGAAACCCGAGGCGACGGTGTCGCCGCCAGCATTGAGGAGGCGAACGGCTCCGTTGGCTGGGTCGAGGCGTTCGGGGCGGAGAAATCTGCCGAGGTTGCGCTCCGGGTTGCGAAGGAATGCCGCGAGGCTGCCGTCGGAGCGGCGGGTGACTCTTAGGTAGAAGGTGAACTGGTCGTCGAGCGGGACGACGTCGCCCGCGAAGCAGTTCGCGCCGCACGAGGTGAGTGCGAGAGGCGTGGCAAACCGACCGCCCGCCGCGACCGTGGGCGGCTGGACCCACTGCCCTGCAATTGTGCTGCGCCGCGAGTCAAAGCGGCCCGTGAACGAGCCTCCTACGCCCGGCAGCGCGAATGAGACCGTATCCGCGGCGGTCCGGACCGGCGCGCTCCGACCTGCGATCTCGGCGCGCCATTCGCCACCCCGCCGGTCGACCACGAGGCGGCCACGGACGTAGGGACCGAAATACTTCTTCGCCGTCCACAGCCCGACGAGGCTCGAATCGCTCGTGGCCTGTGCCCCGGCGACGTGGGGGGCGAGAGCGGGGGCGAGGCCGAATACAAGTGTGGCTACGACGGGGAGGCGCGGCATCGGCAATACGACGCTCGGCGCGCCGAAATGGTTGCGTGTCCTCAGACACCACGGCTAGGTTCACACGATAAGCCCTCCGCGGGTAAGCCATGAGCCACGCATCCCTGAATCGGCGAGAGTTCTTGAAGACCGGCGGCGCCGCCGGCGCCACCCTGGTGATCGGGCTGTATCTGCCGGCGTTCGAGCGCGAACCGCCCCACGCGGCTGCTGCGCCTCAGCCATTCAGGCCCAACGCCTGGATCGAAATCGGACCCGACGGTTCCGTAACCATCTGGACCGGCCGGTCGGAGATGGGTCAGGGCGTGCGCACCGCGATGCCGATGATCGTGGCCGAGGAGCTCGAGGCCGACTGGACCCGCGTGCGCGTGGCGCAGGCCGACGCCGATCCGGCGTACGGCGACCAGTTCACCGTGGGCAGCCGCAGCGTGCGCACCGGGTTCGAGCCGCTCCGCAAAGCGGGCGCGGCCGCGCGCGAGATGCTGATCGCCGCGGCGGCGCTCACCTGGAACGTGCCGCGCGACGCCTGCCGGGCGCGGAACTCCACGGTCGAGCACGTGCCCACCGGCCGCCGGCTCGGCTACGGCAACCTGGTCGCGCGCGCCGCGACGCTCCCTGTACCAGCCGACCCGCCGCTCAAGCCGTCTTCCGAGTTCCGCATCCTGGGCCGCCGCACGCCGCGGCTCGACACACCGGAGAAGGTCAGCGGCGAAGCGCGGTTCGGCCTCGACGTGCGCGCGCCAGGCATGGTGTACGCCGCGGTGGCGCGCTGCCCCGTGTTCGGCGGACGCGTGAAGAGCTTCGACCCCGCCCCTGCTCTCGCCGTACCCGGCGTGCAGCGCGTGGTCCAGATCTCGAGCGGCGTAGCCGTGGTCGCGGAGAACACGTGGGCCGCGTTCCAGGGGAAGAAGGCTCTGAAGATCGAGTGGGACGAGGGCGCGACCGCGCGCTGGAGCAGCGACGGCATCTGGAGCGCGTTCACCGCAGCGGCGGTGCGATCAGGCGAAGTGGTGCGCAAGGTGGGCGACGTGGACGAGGGACTCAAAGGCGCCGCGCGGACGGTCGACGCGGTGTATCAGGCGCCCTATCTCGCCCACGCCTGCATGGAGCCGATGAACTGCACCGCGCACGTGAAGGACGGCAAGTGCGAGATCTGGGCGCCCACGCAGAACCCACAGGGCATCCAACAGGCCGCGGTGCGGCTGACGGGCCTCCCGGTCGAGGCGATCACGGGGCACGTGACTTACTTGGGCGGCGGCTTCGGGCGGCGCGGCGGCCCGATGGACTACGCGACCGAGGCGGTGGAGCTGGCGCAAAAGACGCCGGCGCCCGTGCAGGTCGTGTGGACGCGGGAGGATGACATTCAGAACGCGCTGTACCGTCCCGCGACGTACAACGTGTTGCGCGGCGGGCTCGACGCGCGTGGCGCGCCCGTGGCGTGGAGCCATCGGCTGGTGGGCCCCGCGGGCGGATCGTTCTTGATCACCCGCGGCGCGGACGAGCTGATCTACCCCGTGCCCCACTTCCGTCTGGAGCGCATCACCGAAGACCCCGGCATTCCCGTCGCGCCATGGCGCGGCGTGGGACCGTCGCAGAACGGCTGGGTGGTGGAGAGCTTCGTGGACGAGCTGGCGCACGCGGCGGGTCGCGACCCCTACGAGTACCGCCGCGCGCTGGTCGCGGATCACCCGCGGTTACTAGGCGTGCTCGACCTGGCCGCGGAGCGTGCCGGTTGGCGCACGGCGCCAGCTGCGGGCCGGTCCCGCGGCATCGCGTTGTGGCAGTTCGGCGAGACGTTCCTGGCCCAGGTCGCCGAGGTGTCGGTCGGGGCCGACGGCGCGGTGCGGGTACATCGCGTGGTGTGCACCGCCGACTGCGGCATCGTCGTCAATCCGGACACCGTCCAGGCTCAGATCGAGGGCGCGATCGTGTACGGCCTCACTGCGGCGTTGTACGGGGAGATCACCATCGACCATGGGCGCGTGGCGCAGAGCAACTTTACCGACTATCGCATGCTCGCGCTCGCGGAGATGCCGACGGTGGAGGTTCACCTGGTGCGGAGTGATGCGGCGCCGAGCGGCGTGGGCGAAGCGGGGCTGCCGCCGATCGCGCCGGCGGTGTGCAACGCGATCTTTGCGGGCACGGGGAAACGGATCCGGCGGTTACCGATCGGGCGGGTGGTGTAGCGGGCCTTAGATGACTTCGCCAAGCGGGCAAGTGAAGCCCGGAACGACGTCCTCCCCGTCAAGGCTTTCGTCTACGCTCAGGATCCGCTCGGTGCCGTCGGTGCGATAGACGCGCGCGACCCGCCGGGCAGGGTCGATGACCCAGACGAGTCTGGTCCCGGCTGAGAGCCAGTCGGCCACCTTGGCTAGGATTTCCCCGGCGCGATCGCCTGGTGAGATCACCTCGACAGCCAGATCGGGCGCGAAGTCAGCGAACCCCGCCGGCTCGGGGTCGGGGAGACGGTCTCTGGTGATGAATGCCACGTCGGGACCGCGGACGGTGTCCGGATCGCTCGCGAGCTTGAACCCCGCCTCCGCGAGGACCTGACCCAGGTCGGCCTGATGCACATGAACGCTTAGCCGGAAGGTGAGATCCGCTGCCACGCGTGCGTGTCGTAGCCCCGGCAGCTCCCGCACGACCAGTACGCCCCTGACGAGCTGGACTTGCTTGTCCGGGATGTAGACATGTTGAAGCTCATCCGCGGTCATCAAGTCAGGCGGGGACATGCCGGGAACGTAGGCGGGCTCGGCGGGCATAGCAAACGAATCTGCGCGTGATCCTTCAACCCGACGTCAACGTCCTGCCGCAGACCACAGCCACGCAGCGATTTAAGGAGGGTACCAATTCTTCTCCCAAGCATGCGCCTCGAGCCTGGAGAGCAGGGGCGGCGGCAACGGACCGAGATTCACTGCCGCGACGTTGTCGCGCACGTGGGCGGCGCGGCGCATCCCGGGGATGACCGTCGAGACCTGCGGCGTTGAGAGACAGAACCGCAGGGCGAGCTCAGGGAGCGTCCGCACCTGGTCGTCCAGCAGACCTGTCAGGGCCGTCGCCCTCCGCTCGGCCTCGGCTCGCCGGTCACCGCTGAAGTACTCCGCGCGCCAGTCGCCCGCGGGGAACACCGTGTCCGCGTGGATCTGCCCCGTGAGCGCGCCCTCGTCGAACGGCACACGTGCGATGACGCCGAGCGGCTTCGTCTGGGCGAGCCGGAAGAGAGCCCGCTCGGGGGAGCGATCGTAGATGTTATAGATCACCTGGGCGGTCTCGAAGATGGGATCCTCGAGCACCCGCAGCGCCGTCTCCGGCGCATGGTCGTTGATCGAGATGCCCCAGTGCAGGACCTTTCCTTCCTGTTTCAGCCGGACGATGCGGTCGTAGGTCGTGTCCCACTCCGGGTCGTCGAGCCAGGCGTCATGCCAAACGTGCAGCTGCAGCAATGCCAGCGCGTCGACGCCAAGGTGCTTGAGTGAGCGCTCGGTCGAGGCCGCGATGTGCCGCGCGGGAAAGACTTCCGCGAGCGGCCGGCTCGCCTTGCCGGGCCATTCCTCGTTCAGCGGCGGGACCTTGGTGGCGACGACCACCCGGCCGGCGCGGATGTCGTCCCGTAGCGCTTCGCCGATGAGTTGCTCGCTGTGCCCGTTCCCGTACGCCAGGGCGGTATCGAAGAAGGTGATGCCGCGATCGACGGCCTCGCGCAGCGCGGCCCCGGCGTCGCGATCTGCAACGCCGCGCCACATGTCGGCGCCGAGGCCCCAGGCACCGAAGCCGAGGTCGCTGACGACGTAGCCGGTCGTGCCGAGGCTGCGCGTTTTCACGCTGCCAGATGGCCAAACGTTGGTACAGCCCTCATCTTCTTCCGCGTCCGCCGCGTTAACCTGGCTCGAGGAGGAGTTCCAAAATGCGCCCGACCTTGTTTCTCGCCGCTGCAGCGCTCGCCGGCTTCACTACGGCCGCGAACGCGCAGCATCCCATGAAGCTGTCCGACGTCGCCGGCACGTGGCACGGACAGTCGATGGTCGGCCCCAACGATAGCGTGGTCGTTGCGACCGTGCTGCACGCCACAGCCAACACCAAAGGATGGACGATGACGTTGCCCAAAGGCAAGCCGATCCCCGTGCGGGTGGTCAGCGCCGGTGGAGACAGCGTCGTCACCGAGGCGGGCCCGTTTCCGAGTTACCTGAGAGCGGGTCAGACGGTGACCAAGCTCCACACCATCGCGCATTTCAAGGGCAACGAAATGTGGGGCACGTTCGAGACGGAGTACGCGTCGGGGGACAAGATCAGCGGCAAGGTCAGCGCGAAGCGCGGGAAGTAGCGGAAGTCCTCAGTCCGAAAACCCCGGAGCGAGCGTTGCTGTCGTCCGGTCCGGATTGAGGACGCCGTGGCCTGTCATCCAGAGGTTCGCCTGGTGCACGAGCGTGCCGCCCGCGTCCCCGCCCACGACCTCGCCCAGGCGCCGAGAGGAGACGGCCAGGAGCAGCGTCATGCCACAGGCATCGAATCCCGTGACCGCCGCGCGCAGCGCGCGCGCGGCCGCGGCCTGGTCCCCGCGGCGCGCGGCGACCCCGGCCATGACGAGCGCCGCGGTCGGAGCGCTGTACGGTGCACGCTCGCCGGCGATGGCCCTCGCGTCCCGCTCCGCCGCCGCGAGGAGGGGCGCGGCAGCCGCGGGCGTCGCGCGGCTGGCCCCGATGCGGCAGGCCGCGCGAATCTGGCGACCGGCGATCCGCACCGATTGGATCCGGAGCAATCCCGTGCGCCTCAAGGCCGGCCACGATCGCTCGATCACTTCCCATCCGTTTTGCGGCGTGCCCGCATAGAGCTCGATTCGCCCCCGCGCCGTCATGGCCATATAGTGCGGGCTGCCGAACGGCCGCTCCGGCCACTCGGCGAGGGCCTCCGCGAGTGCTCTCCTGGCGCCCGCGAGGTCGTCTGCGAAGAGCCATGTCGCGTTGGTCGGGCCAGTGCTGAACATGAGCGTCGCGAACCGGTTACCGCGTTCCGCCGCATCTTTCAGGAACGCCGCCCTGCAGCGGGTGAGCTCCTCCACCTCGCCCAGGTAATAGAGGGACAGGGTGTGGTAGAAGCGCGCCGTGACGAGCTCCCAGGCGACGCCGACTCCGTGCTCGAGCAGCAGCCCCTCCGCCTGCTTCGTCGCGTCGCGGGCGCGCTCGAACTCCCCCGCGAAGTATGCCGCCATCCCGGCCATCACGGCGCGCAGCCCCAGGGCGTGGGGCGATTGAATGCGGCGGCCGAGCCCCTCCGCTTCTGCGAGCAAGCGACCGTACCACCGGCTCCGTCCCCCGAGTGCCGCCGTGAACCCACCTTCGAGCGCGAGCGCCCGGGCGAGGCGGTCCGGCTCTCCGGCGCGGAGCGCGAGCAACAGGTGCCGCGTCTGGAAATCCGCGGCCCGCAGCGTGTCGAGATGGCCGAGGCCCTCGGCCACGGTGCGGCACACGTCGATGCGAGCGAGTTGGGCGGATGGGATCGCGTCAGCGGGGCGCTCGACGAAACGCAGCCCGCGCAGTCGCAACCAGATGCGGTGCCATAAGAGCGAGACCACCGCCCGGCCCGTCGTTTTCGGAAGGCCGAGGCCGGCCGCGGCGAGCACAGACTTGAGCATGTCGAGCCCTTCTTGGATCCGTCCGCCGATCAGGAACTGCTCGGCGGCGAGCCGCCGCAGCTCGAGCGCGTCGGAGGCGCTCGACAGCGCGGCCGCGTCACTGTACGCCTCGGCCGCGTCGCGCACCTGCCCCGCGTTGGCGAGCGCCTCGCCCAGCTGGGCGTACAGAGACCGGGCGTCCGCCCCGCCCCCCGGCGTCAACGCGAGCGCGCGGCGGTAGAACAGCGCCGCCCGCTCGAACGCGAGCGCGCGCGCAGCCTTCACGGCCGCCTGCCGGGCGCAGCTCTGCGCCCGCGCCAGCTGCCCCGCCTCGAGGTAGTGCTCGTACAGCGTCTCGGGGTCGTCGGTCCGACGTGCCTCCATCGCAGTGGCGAGGCTCAAGTGCATCAGCGGCATCCGAGCGGGATCGATGCGCGCCAGCAGGGCGCGGCGGATCCTGTCGTGGTACAGCTCGAGCCGCTCGCCGCGACTCGTGGTCTTGAGCCACCGCTCCGCCTGCAACAGCGTCACGAGCTGCCGCTCGTCTTCCGTGAGCCCCGCGACGTCACGCGCCACCGTTGCGTCGAGCGGCTGCCCCGCGAGCGCCAGCGTCTCGAGAAGCGTGCGCGCCCCGCTCGGGAGCTGCGCCAGCCGGGCGTCGAGCGCGTCGCCGAGGCTCATGCCCCCGCCCGGGGGCTGGAGCGCGACGTAGCGAACGAGCTGCTCGACGAGGAACGGATTGCCGGCCGCCTCGCGCACGATCGCGTCCAGCCCTCCGTTCCCCCCCCCCGCCCCCGGCGCCCCCGGCGCGCCCGGCTCTCCCGGGCCCTCGCGGCGCTCGCTCTCCAGGAGGGCCTGTGCCAGGCGCCGCGCGTCGGCGTCGGAGAGCGGCGCCAGCCGCAGCTCACGACACGACTCGGTTCCCGTGCGGTCGAGCAACGTCCGAAGGAACGGCGGGGGCGCGTCCGGATCCTCGCTCGACAGGCTCGCGATCACCAAGAGCGCCGGTGGTTCCGGCGGGCCGAGCAGCGAATCGAGCAGCATGATGCTGTCCGCGTCGCCCCACTGCAGGTCGTCGATGTGCACCACGACCGGCTGGATCGCCACGATCCGCCGGAACAGACCCTGGAGGGCACTGAACCGCTTGCGCCTCAGCGCCACCGGATCGACCACATCGTGTGTCGGGGCGGGGAGCGTCAACAGTTTCGGGACCCGCCCGAGCACCGGAAACAGCGGCAAGACGGACGCGAGATCATCGGTGATCAGGCGGTCCAAGTCCCGGTCCGCGAGGGTCCGCAGGTAGCGCGTGAGACTGTCGATCACGCCGTCCAGGCCCTTATACGGCATTGACTCGCGCACGTAGCAGCGACCCGACAGCAGCACGGCGCGCTCCTCGCCCACCAGCTGGTCGACGAACCGCCGCACGAGGGCCGTTTTCCCGATCCCCGACGGTCCGCGCACGATCGTGAGCACGGGACGACCGCTCCGCGCGAACCCGAACGCGCGCTCGAGCTCCGCCAGCTGGGCGGCGCGACCGATCAGCAGCGCGCTCCCGAGCGATGGACTGCCGGCCGTCACCACCCTGCCCGACGCGGGCGACGCCACGCCGAGCCGGGTGAGGATCGCTTCGTCCTTGGGCCGGCGCTCGGGGCTCCGGGCCATCAGATCGCGGCACAATGCCACGAGGTCCGCCGGCAGGCCGCGTTTGAGCTTGCTCGGATCGGGGGGATCCTGCTGTGCTTTTTCCAGCAGCAGCTTCAGGGCCGATCCGGCGAAGGGCAGCCGGCCCGTGAGCGCCTCGTACAACATGCAGCCCACGGCGTACCAGTCGCTCGCCGCGGTCGCCTCACCTCGCCCTTGCTCGGGCGACATGTACTCCGCAGTGCCCCAGATTCCTTCCTCGGCGGTGCGGAGCGGGTCGCCGCTGCTCGCCATATCCGCTGCGATACCGAAATCGAGGATCACCGGCCGGCCTTCGGGCGTCACGATCACGTTCGATGGCTTCAGGTCGCGATGCAGCATGCCGGCGCGGTGCAGTGCGACCAGGCCGGTCGCCAGCTGGGCGAGCACCGGGCGGAGCCGCTCGACGGACAAGACGTCGGGTCGGACGAACTCGAGGAATTGACTTCCCTTCACGAGCTCCATCGTGAAGTACCATTCGTCCCCTTCGCCGAACAACTCGTACAGCCCGACGAGGTTGGGATGGACGATCCCGAGCAGCGTGCGGAATTCCCGTTTGAAGCGATAGATGGTGCTGGCATCGGTCCAACGCAGGGTCTTGAGGGCGACGACCTCGTTGCGAACGCGGTCGAGAGCTTGGTAGACCACGCCCATGCCGCCGGAACCAAGGCGTCGCTCGATCTGGAATCGCTCGGTGCCGTGGAACCCGCCGGGTTCGCCGTCGAAGAACGACGCGCTCACACTGCGTCGTGGCGCGGCGCAGCCACCCCCCTGTCGGTCTTCAGGTCTTCTGCACCGCCCGGCCCACGATGATGGTGATGTTGTCGGTGCCCCCGTCTTCGAGGGCATCCTGAAGCAGTGCGTCGCACACCTGCCGCGCGGACGTCATCGTGGCGAGGCGCTCTCTGATGCGCTCGTCTGACACATGCTTGGTGAGGCCATCGGTGCATAGGAGGTGCACGCTGCGCCAGTCCGTTTGCAGGCGCGTCACCACCGGAGCGGCGTTCTGCCCACCGATCGCGCTCGACAACACGTTCGTGAGCCTCGAGCGTGAGGCATCGGTCTGAGTCAGGGCGCCCTGATCGACCAGGTCCTGCGCCACCGTCTGATCGCGCGTGATGCGGCGCAGCTCACCCTCCCGGAACACGTAGTAACGCGAGTCGCCGACCTGGACGATATACCCCCATGGCCACACCCCGATCAGCACGGTCAGCGTCGTGGCCATGCCCATGAGGTCCGGGTCGTGAGCGGCGTGCTGGCGCACCTCCGCGTGCGTTTGCAGCGCCGCCTGCTGTAACACGTCGACGAAGGAGGGGTCCCGCGGGTCGGCGCCGTAGTAGCATTGCAGGCTCCGCGTCACGTACTGCGTCACATGCTCGAGGGCGAGTCGGCTCGCCAGGCCACCGTCCGCGCTCCCGCCGACGCCGTCGGCGACCATCGCGAGGAACGCGAGGCGGTTGTCCTCGCGCTTGAACTGGCTCACCTCGGGCAGACTCGTGCAGTGGACCTCGATGCGCTTGTGCAGCGACGCGACCAGGAAATGGTCCTGGTTCGACCTGCGGACCTTGCCGATGTGGGTCACGCCATGGATGTCGATCTCTTCATCCAGTGGCTTGCGAGTGGTCGCAGCGGTCGTCCCTGTCGGCGTCGAAGCGGTCACTGTAGGCCTCCTACGAACAGTCTCACCATGATACGGGCCAGAAACGCGTTGGGCTAGGATGCGAATTTCCCGCCCGATCGCGAATCTTCCCCACCCGCCGTCCCGTACCTCTAAGAACGTTTGACGTCCCGGGGAGGATGCCATGAGCGGAAAACGGTTCAAGTTGGTGCCGGAGATGGAGGGGCGGGTGGCGCGGTGGTACGCGCGGCAGCGCGGCACCGCGAGTCAGATCGAAGCGTGGCGCAAGCAGGCTTCGGAGCTTACGGACGGCCTCCCGAATGGAGCCACGGTGCTCGAGGTGGCACCGGGCCCCGGGTACCTGGCCAGCGAGATCGCTCGTCTCGGCCGCTTCAAGGTGATCGGGCTCGACGTCAGCCGAACATTCGTCGACATCGCGAGTGCGCACGCACGGGAGAATGGAGTCGACGTCGAGTTTCGACACGGCGACGTGGCGCGCATGCCATTCGAATCGGGCTGCTTCGATCTGATCATCTGCCAGGCGGCCTTCAAGAACTTCGCCGAGCCGCTGCGCGCACTCGACGAAATGCATCGCGTCCTCCGCGCTGGCGGAACGGCGATTATCGAGGACTTGAACAGAGACGCGTCGAACGCCGAGATCGACCAGGGGGTACGCGGACAGCGGCTGAGCGGGTTCAACGCCTTCCTCACCAAGTTCGTCCTGCGAACCATGCTGCGGCGTCGCGCCTATACGCCCGCCCAGTTGCGCGATCTCGTCCGGGAGAGCGCGTTCCGGACTGGCGACATCCGGACGCAAGGGATCGGCGTCGAGGTGCGGTTGAAGAAGGCAGGTGTTAACGAAGCCTTACCCTATATCCCCCGTTGGCATCATCCGGCCGACACTCGGCAACCATCGACCGCAGCTCGCCCTGCAGCAGAGTCTTGACGTGCCCCAGCAGCACCGGGCCGTTCGCCGAGCCCTTGCCGCGGCCCGTGATGATGTGGACGAGGGCGCCCGGCTTGCGCCGCCGCCAGTTCGCGAGAAACGTCCGCACTCGCGCCGCCGCTTCGCTCGCCGAGTCTCCGTGGAGATCGAGCTCGGCGTCGACCGGCGCGTCGAGCAGCGGGTCGCTCGCATCGAATACCGGGTGGCGGCCTCGTCCTCGTCTACCCATTCCCGGTCACCAGCTCCTCGAGTTTCTCCAACAGCTTCACCATCGCCCACGTATCCCGTTCGCAGTAATCGAGCAAGTCCTTCCGCACGCGGTCGTGCTCGTGGCGCGGGATCTTCCCCGCGACGAACAGCAGCCGGGCGATCTCCACGCTCGCCACGCGCCCGTCCACGATCACGAGGTCGTCGTACGTCAGCTCCGGCACGAGCGGCGTGAGGATCTCCTTCAAACTGTAGCTCCCATTGAAGCCGGGGTGGTACACACAGTTGCGCATCACCGGATGAAGGTCGAGGAGCTTCGCCTCGAGCGCGGCTAGCTCGCCGGCGAGCTGCGGCACCGCCCGCTGCATTTCCCGGATGCGCGTCTTCTCGAAGCTCGTATACATCACGACCCGGTCGGCCTTGGAAGTCGCTTTGATCATCGCCTCGACCAGGGGCGGGCGCGCGTCCTTGGGCCCTTCCGCCAAGTATTCGGCGTGCGTGTACGATCCGTCCGGCTGCCGCTCGTGGTAGCTGAACTGGGCCGACGCCTGCTGCCATGGCGCCATCCCGGGCCAGACTGGGACGGCGCGCATGATCGTCTCGAAGTCGAGGAAGCCCAGCCGCTCGGCGGACGCGAACGGCTCGAGCTCCGGCTTGAGCGTGGGCTCGACGATGAGACGATGCTCGGCCATCGCCTTGAGCTGGCGGCGTTGCTGGAAGGTCAGGCGTTCCGTGGGTGGCAAATCCCCGATCGATCGAATCCCGCGATCGAGGTAGGCTGCGGTCCGTTTCGGGCCCACGCCGCAGAGATGCCCGATGTGGTCGGGTGAGTCGGGCCAGCAGCGCTTCATGAATGGGCAGTCCCGCGGCTCGAAGCAATGCAGACCGATCGGGACGTCGGGGAGCGGCCCTGCGAGCATCTCCTGTTGCCGGGCGAGCTCGTCCGGAACGCCGGGGACGAACGCCGCAACGGCCTCGGTCACGTCGCTGTGGGCGAAGAGCTCCCCGTCGTCCGGATGACGGAACTCCTTGTTCAGGTGCATCACCTCGGCGCTGTTGATCTCGACGCCGCACGCCGCCGCGATATACGCCTGGACCGCGACGTCCGGGATGTGCTCGTCCTTCTGCGAGCTCGAGGACTTCACCTCGATCAGGTGGTGGCCCTTTCCCCGCTTCTCGAGCACGTCGATGGCGACGTAGGTATCGTCGGCGATGAACGTCGCCTCGAACACCGCCGGAACGCCGGACTCGAGCGCCGCTCGAGTCTGCGCGACGCGCTCCGGGCGGGCAAAATGCGGCGCCTCGATCAGCACTCCGCCCGGGAAGCGGGTGCGGGCGAGCTCCCCCACCTGCCGGCCCTGGTCGAAGAGGTCCTGGAGGACCTTATCGGGCTGGAGCTCGGCGGCGTCGGGCTCGTGGACGGTCCACCACAGGAGCTTGTGGCACTGGTAACCGGTGACGAAGCGGGACTTGCTGAGCATGGGGATCCGTGCTGCAAGCTCGCTCCGTCCTTCCATCGCACGCAACTCACCTTCAGATGGGGCACTGGAGCCCGGCTCCTTTCGGAGGGGAACATGCCCCCGCGTTTATTGTATCCTTACTGCCACCGACCGTTCACGCGGAGAACACTCCATGCGTCATCACACCGCTCTCGCGCTCGCTGCCATCTCCGCCCTCGCCTGCATCGCCGTGCCGCGCCCAGGCCGGGCTCAGGACGTCTCACGTTCCGCGGCCGGCGGCGGTATCTCCGTACCGGGGTGGCAGGGAAAGGTCGACGCTCAGGAGGAGCAGCGCGGACGCACGCTCAACGACGCGCGGCTCGCGCCGGAAGGCGACGCGCTGCACGTGACCACGGGGCCTGCCGTGATCTATTGGAATCCCGCCAATCGGGCGACCGGCGATTACACGGTGAAGGCGACGTTCACTGAGCCCAAGTACATGAACCTGAACGACCATCCCCATCCCTACGGCGTCTTCATCGCGGGCAACGACCTCGGCACGGACCACGAGAGCCTGCTCTACTGCGCGGCGTATGGGAACGGGAGCGTCATCGTGCGCGGGTTCGGCCCACAGCCGTTTCAGATGAACGGGCGTGGGGGCGAGTCCAACGCCGCGGTGCACAAGGCAGCCGGGCCGGGGAAGCCCGTCACGCAGGAGATCGCGCTGTCGGTCAAAGGCGACAAGGTCGAATGCACGGTGAACGGCACGGTCGTCGGGAGCTATGACAAGTCGGCTGTGGTGACGGCGGGCAGGCTCAAGTCGACGGACGGCGTCTACGGCATTCGGTTCGCGCACAACACGGAAGGTTTCGTCACCGCGCTCGCTCTGGCCAGGCCCTAGCGAGCGCTGCTACAGAATCGTTGCGAGCGGGCAGGCAAACCCCGGCAGGACGTCTTCGCCGTCGAGCGCTCCGTCGGCTGTGACGATGGTCTCGCTCCCATCCTGCCGGTAGACGCGCACCACGCGACGCAGCGGATCCACCACCCACACGAGGCGTGTCCCGGCGGAGAGCCAATCGGCGACCTTGGCGAGGACCTCACCGGGCCGGTCGTCGGGAGACAGCACCTCCGCCACGAGATCGGGTGCCAGGTCGGCGAATCCGGTCGCGTGGGGCGGCGGCTCGCGTCCCCTGGAAACGAACGCGACGTCGGGCGCCCGCACGGTATCGGGATCGGTTTGGAGCTTGAACCCCGTCTCGGCGGCCAGCACGGTACCGGCGTCGCTGTCCTTGACGTAGCCGCGGAGCTCTGCGCCGAGGTGCATCGCCACCCGCCCGTGCAGGACGCCGGCGGGCTCGCGCACCTGCAACACGCCTCGGACCAGCTCCGCGCGCGTGTTGGGGAGGCGTGCGTGAAGCAGCTCGTCGGCGGTCAACAACGCGGCAGATCGAGGCATGGTCTGTTCATCGCCATCATTTGGATAAAACCACCACTACCTCATCCGGTTCGTGGCGGCACTGTGGTGGCGATCGCGGGCGGCGAGAGTCGCGTCTTGACGAACCCGCGGTATCCGCAGGCGCAGGCTTCCGTCGTCCGGCCCTGGCGGTCGGTGCCGAACTGGAGGGGCAGGCCGCACTCGCCGCAGCGTGGTGCGCCGCCGTCCGTCACCATTCCGGCTCGTCCCAGTTTCAGCCGCGACCGGTTCACTTGTGCCGGAAGGTGATGCGCCCGCGCGTGAGGTCATACGGGGACACGGCGAGCGTGACCCGGTCGCCGGCGAGCACGCGGATGCGGAAGCGACGCATCTTGCCCGCCATGGTGGCGAGCACGTAGTGACCGTTCGACAGGAGCACGCGAAACGTGGTATTGGGCAGCACGTCCTGTACGACGCCGTCGATCTCGATCGCTTCTTCCTTGGGCATCGGTACTCCGTGCATGAAGGACTCCGCAAAAGCAAAAGCGGGACCCGCGCATTGGCCAAGTCCCGCCTTGACTTTTGCTCGTGCCGGCACGCTGGGGCGTGTCGAGCGTGCTCGAAGGCTAGTCGGATGGCGGAGTGAAGTCAAAGGGGAGCTACCCGCGTGCTCACGAGCGCAGTTCGCGCTGCCGACGGCCGGCGTGTATCGTGGAATCTGAGCTGGACACTTCTTGCTTGGAGGTTCCATGGCGCGACTGAAGCAGCGTGGCCGCAAGATCATGAAGACAATCTCCGAGCCCCTCAGGCTTGGGAGGATCGAGATCCGGCTCTTCGGCAGAAAGCAGTACGCTGGAGCTGTGGTGATCAGTGCCAGCGGGATTCGCTGGTACCCCGCCCGGGCCAAGCGGCCACGCCAAGTGACGTGGCGTGAACTGACGACGCTCCAGGAGTAATGCCATACGAGACTCGCGATTCATCGGTCCCGTGTGCGAAAGTGTGGAGAGCCGGAGGGTGCCGCGCTGCGCGCGGCCGTCGCAGAGGCCTTACGCGCCTCCTCGTGGAGCTCCCCCGCCTTCTCCGTCAACTCGAGTTGGTTGAGCGCGCTGCCGACGGCGGCCGCACGACCCCGCTCGGCGCTGCGGTACACGTGATCGATGCTGCTGCCCCGCACCACCCGGTATTCGCGCGCGCCAACCCCGGTGCCCCGGGCATACTCCCGCACGGCCCAGTTTTCCTTCCCCGGGCACCGGGCGTAACACCCCGCCGTGTGGGACAGCTCCTCGTCCGTAAAAACCTCGCTCTGCAGTCCCAGCAGGACGCGCAGTCGACTCTGGAGGTCGTTGGGCTCGATCGTCATGTCACTCCTCTATCCGGGACTACGCGGTGCGAAAATGGAGCGGGTCTCTGAGGTTCTGCAACTCTCGGTAATAGTAGAGCGGCGTCGGTCGCTTGCCCTTGAACTTCAGTCGCTTGAGAAACGCGAGTTCCTCCGCGGTCGCCGTGGCGCTCAAGGACGGATCCTGTAGGAACCCCTTGAGCCCAGGCTCTTCGACGAAGTGCTGGTCGGGTTCCAGTTCGATAAACTCGAACTTCTTCACGTTCCCGGCGACCAGTCGGTCATTGAGGACGATTTGCAGAGCAAACGTCGCCAGGTCGATGTCCCAGGATTCAATCAGCGGATCCAGGAACGAAACGCAGTCTTCAATGGACACATGGAAGATGTCCCTATCGAGGAACTCGAGCACGATGACGCGCATCGCTTCATAGCTGTGGCCGCTGAGCTCCGCCACGCTCCGCAGCCACGCTGCGTTCTCCAATTCCTGTTGGGCCAGTCCCTTGACCACATCCAGCAGCTTCTGAGTGACCAGGCGCTCGAGTTCGCCGAAGGGCTGCCGCTCGAACACCCCGCGAACGTGTCTTGCCGTATCGGGATTGCACTTGCGGAGGATCAACTCGCGGACTTCCCGAAACAGCGGCGCGGGGTCGTCCCCCAGCTCGCGCTTCAATTGCTGCTTGCGTTCGTGGTCCGCCAGCCGCGCGAGCTCCCCGCTCGGCAGCTTCAAGAACTTGTCCATCTTGTCATAGATGTCGGTGCGGTTCGGCGCCGGGGGCGCCCGCTTCCCGGTGAGCAGCTGGGAGATGTAGGACTCGGTGACTTGGGCGGCGTGGGCGAGATCGCGCTGCTCCAGGCCGAATTCCTCTAACCGGTGCTTGATGATCAGCGAGACATCCACGGGCTTTCCCTCCTGAAGCGCGAACTTGACAGAAATAAGTTAACTATTGTCTGTCTATTTTGCCAATGTCGCAGATGTACTTGACAAGTCTAGTACATCGCTCTAGCTTGCGGCCCAGTCAACGGAAAATGGTTAACTGGCGCAGGTTGAGCCATCACACCCAAGGAGGGTGCATATGTACGCGCGAGAGGTTTCCATGCATCTGAAGGCCAATGCCCGAAGTGAGTTTACCAAGACGATCGAGAAGGACATCCTGCCCCGGCTTCGGAAACAGAACGGGTTCGCCGACGAGCTCACGTTCCTCGCCGCCGACGGCAAGGACGCCGTTGCGATCAGCTTGTGGGACCGGAAGGAGAACGCGGAGGCGTATAGCCGCGACACCTATCCCACAGTGCTGAAGGACCTGGCGACCGTCGTTGACGGAACGCCGCAGGTTCGGGCCTACGAGGTTGCCAACTCGACGTTCCACAAGATCGCCGCGCAGAGCTAAGGCCGAGCGGTTCGTTCCGGACGAGGGGGGGGGCGGCTTCGGCTGCCCTCTTTCTGGCTTCGAGCCGTCGCATGGTGAGGGAGGGAGCGCACCAGGGACGATGAACGACAGCTTCATGGCGCTCACCTGAAGGGGGCTACGAAATGGTCCACATCCACTGCCACAGCTGCGGGGGGTTCATAAGCGACCGGGGGGCCATATCGTATCGGTTGCCTCCGCACCCCGCACACGTGGCAATACCCCGTAGCGGTTTGTGTGCGTGTACGCCGCCAATCGTCTACGGGCCGCCGCCGGGGTATTTGTCGTCGCCGGGCATGCCGAGTGTCGATGACCGCAGCATCTGACAAGTACCCGGAGGCATCTTAGCTGCTCGAGGATATCCTCGCCGACCGCGCACACTCTCCGCGCTTCGCCCAGCACATCGACGAGCGCTGCTGGTCTAGCGGCGGACTGTACCGGGCCGTAATCTTGATAAGTGTTGGACCGATGAGCCCCTGCACTGTGCTGGCTCCTCACCTTCGCGCTGACGCCTTCGTTCCGACGCCCCCCCGAATCTGAGATCGCCCATCCGGTGTTTGCTCTTACGGTTGGTCAGGGTCGCGAAACCCAAACTTGGGAGAACAATCATGAAAAGGTTCTTCAAATTGATGTACATCGTTCTTTTCCGGTCATTTGCTCGACCCGCTGCCATTAGGAATGGGATGGGACCCTCCTCGGAAGGGAACCCGACTGGATATTTCCATTAGCGCTTGCCGCGCGCGGGGATGGAAGCGGCGTCGAGGACAGATGTATAGGTTCGAGTGACACGTATTCGGTGGGTTCGCCTTCCATTGGGGGATGGACGTTGTTTTGTCTATAGTCCGCGCTTCGGTCGCACGTATCTTTTGACAGGTGAATTTGCGACAAGCAGCGTCCTTCCTTTTCTCCTCGGACTGAGGGCGGCGAATCATCGTGAAAGGTTGTCAGATCCCGCAGTCTCCGTAGCCCTGGTTGGCGCCTTCGAAAAGCCCCTTGCACTCCCTGACAAGCCGCTAGGGACAGAGCGAGGGGGAAATGTTGGGTGGTTTCTCCCGCTGTTGTACGTCCTTCTTCACAGGTACAGAACGATCGCGTCGATCAGCAGGGCGGTCTTCCTGCTGCGGTGCCTCGCCCGTCTCCAGCCGGGCCGACGGCAATGGGGGGCTACCGAAGTCGGGCGAGCCGTGATGGCCGTGGAGCACAAAGTCGGCGTTTCCGACTGCTATCCGCGCGCGCTTCTGACGGCGTACTTTTGCCTGCGGGCACGACTCGGCTGCCGAGTCGCGGTTGGAATCCTGGCACCAACCGCAAATATGCATGCTT